>JAEEGI010003702.1_pt1 | contig 36315 bp, 32 predicted proteins | sample 8958751 | NCBI WGS metagenome assembly JAEEGI01 (sample SAMN16246545, study PRJNA631951) | gut metagenome | biome: gut microbiome; feature: rumen; material: KS-attached | host: Bos | place: Iran: Karaj | collected 2018-10 | reverse complement strand
TTCTCAAGTTTTCCTATCTTCTCCTCTACAGCCTCGCGTAAACCCGGTGTAACATCAATATTTTTTCCAATAATAATAATGTTCATATAGCCACCCTCCGATACAAGTATTTGTAGTTTTGACTACGGATATATTATACCAAAAATATTATGCTTATTCAATGTATATAAGTTTGAACATTTTGTTAACGGAAGTCTTCCGTAAAACTTGTAACCGCATTGGCACCGTCCGCAACAGCAGTTACAATCTGGCGAAGTCTCTTGGCTCTGACATCGCCCGCCGCATAAACGCCCTTGATATTGGTTCTGCAGTCCTCATCGGCAATTATGTATCCGCCCGCATTGCATAAAAGACCGTCAATTTCGTTCTTAACCGGAGTAATACCGACTGCGATAAATACGCCGTTTACAAGGAGCGAAAAGTCTTCGTCGTCTTTTACGTTGCGAAGTGAGAGGGATTCTACCTTGTTGTCGCCGTTTATGCTCTCAACCACGGTATCCCAGAGGATATTTACGTTATCGCATTTTTTAAGGCTTTCCTGAAGGGATGCCGCACCGCGAAGTTCACCTCTTCTGTGGATAAGAGTAACTGATTTGGCAATTCTTGAAAGGAAGATTGCATCTTCGATTGCCACGTCGCCACCACCTACAACCGCTACGTCTTTTTTAGAGAAAAATGCGCCGTCGCAGGTTGCACAGTAGGATACGCCGCTGCCCGCAAGCCTGTCTTCGCCCGGAACGTTAAGTTTCGAGTGTGTAGCGCCCGATGCAATGATAATGCCCCTGCTTTCAGCCACTCCGCCCGTATCATAATGAATGATAAAGCGGTCATCCTGATGATTGATGCTTTTTATCTCATCATAAATAATCTCGGCGCCGAGACTCATGGCATGCTCTTTCATCTTCGTGCCAAGTTCGAACCCGGAAATGCCGGGTAATGCCGGATAATTATCCACTTCATAGGTCTGTGCCATCTGTCCGCCACAGCCTTCTTTTTCTATTACAATTGCATTAAGACGTGCTCTTTTAGCATATATTGCTGCTGCCAAACCTGCAGGTCCCGCACCTATTATCACAAGATCGTACATAATCAAATGCCCTCCCCTTTTTTTCAACATGATTATTTTATCACAACATTTTTACAATTTCTACTGTTTATTGTATATTAGTTGAAGTTTAAACACTATATATAGTGATTTGAATTCTTTTTTTGTTTTTTTAGTATTTTCCTTGCGCTTCAAAAGTCCAGTAGGTATAATATTTTTGGAAATTTTATGCTTTTTATAAGCGTTTTTAAGATAAGGAGATTTTTATGGAAAGAAAAGTTGGTACAGTATCACGCGGTATCCGCTGTCCGATTATCAGAGAAGGCGATAATCTGGTAGATATGGCAGTAACAAGCGTGTTGGAAGCTTGTGAATCCGAAGGTTTTTCACTTCGTGACAGAGACGTTATCGCCCTTACAGAATCAATCGTTGCAAGAGCACAGGGTAACTACGCTACAGTAAACGATATCGCAGCAGACGTTAAGGCTAAACTCGGCGGAGGAACAGTAGGTGTTATCTTCCCCATCCTCTCAAGAAACCGTTTCGCTATCTGCTTAAAGGGTATCGCAATGGGCTGCAAGAAGGTCGTTCTTATGCTTTCATATCCTTCGGATGAAGTAGGAAACGCACTTCTTACATACGATCAGCTCGACGAAGCAGGCATCAATCCTTACAGCGACGTGCTTACACTCGAGAAATACCGTGAATTATTCGGCGAGAACAAGCATGAGTTCACAGGTGTTGATTATGTAGCTTACTATTCAGATATCATAAAAGAAGCCGGCGCAGACGTAGAAGTAATCTTCGCTAACCAGGCTAAGGAAATTCTTAAATACACAGACTGCGTTATCAACTGCGACATTCATACCAGAGTAAGAACCAAGAGAATCTTAAAAGAGAACGGCGCCAAGGTCGTTTGTGGTATGGACGATATAATGACCGCATCAGTCAACGGCAGCGGTTATAACGAGAAATACGGTCTTTTAGGATCAAACAAGTCCACAGAAGAGAAAATCAAACTCTTCCCCAGAGATTCCCAGTGGCTTGTAGAAGCAATCCAGAAAGAAATCCTCGAGAAGACAGGAAAGCATGTTGAAGTTATGATTTACGGCGACGGCGCTTTCAAGGATCCTCAGGGTAAGATTTGGGAACTTGCAGATCCCGTTGTATCGCCTTTCTATACAGAAGGTTTGAAGGGAACTCCCAACGAGCTCAAGCTTAAATATCTTGCAGACAACGATTTCAAGGATCTCTCCGGCGAAGCATTGAAGAATGCAATCTCCGAGAGTATCAAGGCTAAGTCAGGCAGCCTCGTTGGCAACATGGCTTCCCAGGGTACAACACCCAGACAGCTTACAGACCTCATCGGTTCACTCTGCGACCTTACATCAGGTTCAGGTGACAAGGGTACACCCGTTATCCTCATCCAGGGCTACTTCGATAACTATACCAACTAATTTTTTTAGAGAATATATGAAAAAGCTGCTTTGAAAAAAGCAGCTTTTTTATTATACATAATCAAATATTCCCTGAACAGCATCAGAAATGTCTGTTAGTTTTTCTATGCCTATTCTGTCGAGTTTTGAAAATCCTCTTACGCTCATATCAAACAATTTCATCTTTTCGCAATGAACAAGTCCTTTAGCCTTCGCAGTATTTATGCCAATATGTAATGCTCCCGGCTCACCTTGCTTGAAAATTGGGCAAGCTATTATTTCTCCGGATTTATTAAAACAATCCTTACTTATAACCAGAACCGGTAATTTAATATCCTCTATTACGAGAATATCCCCCTGAAATATTTGTTTCAACTACCATACCTCTCTTCCTTTATCTTCACCCCAATCGAATTCACCATCAAGGTTGAGTTTTCCGCCATATTCGGCAATTCTTTCTTCCAATGATTTATGTCTGAATGGTTTTTCCAAAATAATTACCCCTTTCGATACTTTAATTTCCAATACATCGCCTACAGAGAGTGACGCTTCTTTTAATACCTCTTTGGGAATTCTTATTCCCTGACTGTTTCCCCATACTTTTACTTCCGTTTGCATTTGTTTCCCTCCGTTTTCTTTGTATATACATTGTATATCCAATTAGAGTGAAAAACAAGATTATATTTATGATTCTTTTTTTATTCGGGATTGTTTTCTTTCTTTTGAACAAACTGCGCCAAGATAATGGCAATGAATACTATAATACAGCCTATAGTTTCTTTTAGAGTCATAACCTGATTAAGAATCACCCAGCCACCTAATGTTGCGAATACAGATTCCAAACATAAGATAAGCGATGCTTTCGTAGGTTCAACATACTTCTGGCCTAAAATCTGAAGTGTATAAGCAACGCCGCAGGACATAACACCGGCGTAAAGAATCGGAATATATCCTTTGAGTATTTCCGTGAAAACTATCTTTTCGGTAAAGAGTGCGCATATCAGACAAAGAATACCGGAAACAGCAAACTGAATGCACGAGATTGCAACTCCGTCGCCTCTCGGGGAGACAAAGTCGATAAACATGATGTGGAAAGAGAAAACGAGTGCGCATAAAATCAGGAAAATATCTCCGATTTCAAAGTGCAGGCCTTCTTTTACGCAGAGAAGATATAATCCGAGAGTTGCAAGAGCAACGCAGATCCAGATTAATGCTTTGGTTTTCCTGCCGAAAATTATTCCGAGAAGGGGAACCATGATGATATAAAGGGCGGTTAAAAATCCCGCTTTTCCGACTGCTTTGGAATAAAGGATTCCGTACTGCTGGAGGCTTGAAGCCACGCATAAAAGAATTCCGCAGATAATTCCGCCGAAGACTGTTGCTTTCGTGTATGTGTTAAAAAGACCTTTTTTTGCTGGTGTTTTTTCGTTTAAAGAAGGTTCGTTTTTAAGGGCTTTTTTCCTTCGTGAAATATTAAAGACCACGAAAGGAATCAGAACAAGCGAACCTACGATATATCTTGAAAAATTAAATGTAAACGGTCCTACGTAATCCATTCCGACGCTCTGGGCCACAAATGCGGTTCCCCAGATAAATGCCGTCATAAAAAGCATTACGAGGCCAAGCCACTTTTTCATTCCGTCATTAAACTCCGAATATTTAGTATTTATCTACTTTGCGCTGCGTTGCGAATATTTTACGATAATCAGTTCTACCGCCATTCTGTCGGTGAGTGCGCCCGTCCTAGATTTGAGGTTTAAATCCACACAGTCATTCATGCAGTCCGTGATTTCCTTCATGGAAAACTTGGATGCCTGATTAACGAATTTATTGGCGTATTTTATTCCTTTTACGCTGTCTGCTATGGCGTTCGTCGAAAAGCCTTTGCTTCTTAAATCCTTGACCTGGTAGAGAATTCTCATCTGTCTTTCGATGAGACTTAATATCTTTTGCGGAGCAACCTTCAGTTCAAGTAAATCGGAGTAGAACTGCATGGCAAGATCGACTTTTTTCTCGGACATTGCATCGACCATTTTAAATACCTGGTCCTGGGGATTTTCGCTGACAAGAGCCAGGACGTCATCGACTTTAATATCGGTATCTTCGCCTTTATATGCGATTAACTTATCCATTTCGTTTTTTATCCGCATCATATCCATGCCCGTGCGGTTAAGAAGTGTGTCAAGTGCGGTTCTGGATATTCTTTTGCCGGATTGGGACAATTCTTTTATGATCCATCCTTCTATGAACCCCTGCGGCTGCTCATTCATTTCAGATGCGTAGCCAACTTCTTTTATGGCTTCAAAAAGGCCCTTTTTGCTTGATATTTCCTCTTCCGTAAATATGATGTAAGTTGTCTCGGGCAAATTCCTGATGCAGTCGGCAAGGGCTTTATTTTCAGCCGAAAATGCCCTGCTGTTTTCAATGAGAATGACTCTTTTTTCCGCAAAGAAAGGATAACTTGACGCCATTTCAATTACCGCCGGCACATCAAACGGTGTACCGACGAACAGCGAAAAGTTCATATTCTGCTTAAGTTCCTCCATCGAATCCGTCCCAAGCAAAGCTTTAAGAAGTCTGTTTCTGTAGATTCTTACCGCCTGCTGTTCTTTGCCGTACAAGAGGTAAACATGAACAAAACTATTCTGTTTTATATGCTCATTGATTGTCTTCATTTCGATTCCCTGTAAAATTCATACGAAAATATTATACATTATTTCTGTCCTTAATGCACGGGGCAAAAGAAAGCAAACTCTTCCTTATCCGTGCGATAAATATAAGTTCCCGATTTTTCAAGCGCTTCAAGTGTTTCTTTGTGAGGATGACCGTATTGATTGTCAAAGCCACAGGATATAACGCTGATGCGCGGTTTCAGAGTGAATAGAAAATATTCGCTGTTAGTGTTATTGGCGGAACCATGGTGTGCGACCTGAAGAATATCTATCGGACCCCTCATAAAAGATAAGGCCTTCTCTTCCGCCCTTATATCCGCATCACCCATAAAAAGGACTCTCTCTTCTTTTGTCTGCATTAAGACAACGAGCGAGCAGGCGTTGGAATCTTCAGGCGGAAAATCCGCATCGGGGGATAAAATCGTGAAACTGATTCCGTCGTCGGAAATAAAAACATCTCCTGTTGAAGAATAAATTACCTCCGTTCCCGCTTCTTCGGCTAAAGTTGTTATCGTGAAAAATTTTTCCTCAAGAGTTTTCGGAACGATTATTTCTTTTATGGTAATTTTTCCTTCACTGCCATCCGCCAGCAGGCCTTTAATTCCGCTCGTATGATCCGCATCTTCGTGCGAGATAAACCATGCGTCCACGCTGTCGATTCCGTAATATGCGAAATAGGGTGATAAAACATATTCATCGATATTTTTCCTGTCCGTCGAGCCGCCGTCGTAGCAGTAGACATTTCCTTTGTACTGGACGCATACGCAAAGCCCCTGGCCGACATCAAGAAATTCAATTTTATCCTTTCGCCAATAGATTAAAAAGGCAGCAATGTTAAGTACGAGAACTGCCGTCGAACCCGCAAACAGTAATACTCTTTTCTTTCTTATGCTTCGTATTTCTATCGTTGGATTGTATGCAGGACTTTGCCTTATGCGGTTGTTGATAAGCTTGTCTTTACGCCACAGACTTAACTTGATTTTTCTGATGATAAAAGCACTTAAAAGCAGGATGAATTCATATATAAGGCACCTTGCAATTCCTCTGGCGCCTGTTGTAATAACTGCTTTCGGAAGTGTCAGTTCGGTTTTCATCAGCCATTCGTAAATCTCGAGAAACAAATGTATTCCTATTGCAAAGATATTGAATTTTCCGGATAGGAGAAAAATGTATAAATCAGGTGATAATAAGGAACCTGCAAAAAGCAGTTTGCAAATGTTGATAAAAATGCTGCTCTCTATAATTGCTCTTAGGCAAATGCAGGAAATTCCGAGCATCAGCAAAACCGTCATTCCGGGTACTAAAACAATATTAATCAAAGGAGCATATAAAGGGATTTTATAATATGAATTTACAACCACGGGAAGCGTGGTCATTGTCACTGATGTACTGATTGAAAGCGTGGAGATTACACCTTTGGCTTTCTTGCCGATTACCGCAAAAATCGGAAGCACCACAGCAATTGAAATGATAGCAAGATACGACATCAAAAAGCCGTTTTGTAACACATATAGGGGTTTAATCATTATAGTCACAAGAAGCGCCACAGCCATCGAATTAAGCGAATCGTAGGATTTGTTAAACATCTTTCCGATACAAAGAATTGCAAACATCACAGTGGCTCTTAGTGCGGATGCGGAAAACCCAATCAGATATCCGTATAAAAACAATATAAAAACCGTGATTACGTAGGATGCTTTAAAAGAAAGCGGTGTCTTTTTTAGGAGAAATAAAGTAATAGCCGCAAACATGGAAATATGCAGTCCGCTTATTGCAAGCAGATGCCCTGCTCCCGCGTCTTTGTACAAATCTTTGGTTTCTTTATCGAGGTCTGTTTTATCTGCCAAAAGAATCGCTTTCATCATGCCCGCATCTTTGGTATTTAAACTGCGGTCAATCAGTCCGCCAATTTTTGAAGATATTCTGTATGAAGTATCCGCGATAACGTTTTTATGCGAATCACATGAAACTATTTCACAGGAATATGCACTGAAAAGATAACCCTTCGAAATATAGAATCTGCGCATGTCAAACTCTCCGGGATTACTCGCCTTATTATAAACGTTGATTTTACCGCGTATTTTGACCGTAGAGCCGATATTTACACCGCAGTCGGATATTTTATCATAATCAGCGTCAAACGAGCATACAGCGCCTAATTTGCGGCATAAAAATGAAGAGGATTTTATTTCCTTAAAATCCTTTAACTCATCAGATAGAAATTCTACATTTTTAAGATACAAATATGCCTTATCATTCCTGTACTCAATGTCTGCAACTTTACCACATACCTCGCCTTCCACGGTTGAATGGCGAGGTATGTCAAGCTGCCTTTCGGCGGAATCCAAAAACACAAGCATAAAGCCTGCTGCCAGAAGAGCCAGCCACATAATGGGTCTTTTTATTCGCTTCATCATTTTCACCGCACGCAGACATAGGGCTTTATTTTATTGAATGTCGCATCTTTAATCCCCGAGATATTCTTTAGTTCCTCAATCTCCTTAAACCCTCCGTTTGAATCCCTGTATTCGATAATGGCAGTGGCTCTGGCTTCGCCTATTCCCGGAATTGAGCAGAGTTCTTTTATATCAGCCTTGTTTATATCAATTAACTTATCCTCTGCCATATTAATCGTTTCGCCGATATACGGTATCCTTACCTGCTCGCCGTCCTTCACCTCCATCGCAAGATTAACTGCATCTGCGTCAGCCTCTTCATCAAGGCCTCCTGCCTCTTTTATGAGTTCATATAGACGTGCGCCTTCATAAAACTCATAAATACCTGCGTTTTTAACGGCTCCGCAAATATACACACACCCTGCTGTCTCCTCTTTTTTAGCATCAAAAGAAGGCGCAGGGTCTGCGCCGTTTTCATTTGTATTTAGTTGTAAGGTTTCTTCGGGAAAGCTTTCCGGAATCTCGGAAAGGACGAGCCCGTTATTATCACAACTGATAAGAAACAGACTCAGTGAAACAATAAAAATGATTAAAAGTTTTTTCATAAGTCAACTCCTTTTCACCCTCGAGCCGACTTATCCGTTAAACTTTATTTTCACCCTAAATTCAGGGTTTATTCATCAAATACATAATCTTCCGAAATCACAGGTGTTTCGATATATTCTTCTTCGACATAAATGCCGAAAATCTGCTTTTTAACCTGTCCGGACAGTTGCTTTAAAAGCTTGTTGACATCTTCGCCGTCCCAGGCCTTGGTATATACCATTTCGCAGAGTACCCAGTAATTGGAAGTCTCCACAATCTTGGGGAGGGATACGCTGTTTTCATAGGTTCTGACAGCATCTTCCATCTGGGGATAAACATATTCTTTCTGATAGTTGCATGCAAGTTTGCCTGTTCTTGAATAAAGGTTTGACGAATAATCAACCGACAAAAACTTTGCGAAATCTTCAGCCAGTTCTTTGTTTTCCGACAGACCGTTTACGGCAACAAGTTTCGTTACCGACAATCCCTTTGATTTTAATGTATCGTTAAGCATACCGATACTTGTAATTCCGTACTCGTAAGCAAAAGGATTTTCTTCGGATTTTTTATCCGCTTCAAGCTTGTTGATTACATTGGTATCCGCAACTATGAAAAGAATTTTGCCTGCTTCAAAATCAGTTAAAAGATCATCATAAGTGTACTTGTCGAGATCCATTGAAAAGAATTCTTTAAAATCCTGGAAAACATTCAGGCAGTACATACTTTCGGTATTGTAAACATCAATTTCGTCTCTGATATCTCCCTTTTCACCGCCGACATCCAAATATGCACCGGCAAACCAGTAATCGTAAAGTACGTCCGAAACGCACCATTTAAAATATGATTCACAGCCTTCGGGAAGGTTGTAATTAAGAGCGAAATTGGTAATCTCAACTATTGATGTCGGAAGGATTTCTTCCGCAATTATAGGCACAAATTCAGTGGTAGTCTCTTCCGTGGTCGTTTCTTCCTCTGTTGAACCCTCGCCGTAATCGGAGTTTGAATTTACCGCATTCTCGTTATAATTCGTAACGATTTCATCAAGTAAGGTTTTATTGTACAAAAAGATTGAGCAATCAAAAAACAGCGGATAACCGAGCTTGTAATCCGAATAACTTATGGCATCTAAGGAAACCTCGGGAAAATAAGTGGAATTGAGCACTCTGCGCGAATCCTTTAATTCATAGCATAATCCTGACAGATATGCTTTCTCAAGTGATTCGTTGCTCAAAACAAAAAGATCCGGGCCGTAACCGTCATCAATTGTGGCTTTCTGTATCTGTTCGAGATATTCCAAACCGGAAACCCTGGTGGAAACCACCTTTACACCGGTTTTTTCTTCGTAAACAACAGCTGCATTTCTGATATATTCTTCCAGATATGCATCCGTGTACCAGATTGTTAAGACATCCTCGGTATCTCTGGCCGATTCCGGTTCAATCAGAGAATGTCCGGGGAATAAATCTCCGAGCAAAGCCACAATGGTCATTGCCAGTATAGATAAAATTGAAAACAATTTTTTTCTAATGTGCATTCTCAATTGCCTCTTTCAGAATAACTATCATCCTGTCTACATCATCTTTGGTGATGATAAGCGGCGGTAAAAATCTGATTATCTGAGTTCCCGCGTTGATAAGGACGAGTCCGTTATCGAGGGCATTATTAATAATATCAGCAACGGGTTTGTCAAACTCAAGCCCCTGCATGAGTCCCATTCCCCTGTGATCTGTGATTTCACTGTATGTATTCTTTACTTCTTCAAGTTTTTCAAAAAGATACTCGCCTACAGTCTTGGCGTTTTCGCAGATGTTAAGTTCTTTGTAAAGTTTGAAAACTGCCGCACATGCCGCACCTCCCAAAGGATTGCCGCCGTATGTGGTACCGTGATCGCCTGCAACAAGTGAGTTATCCGCAACTTCCTTGGTCATTAAAAATGCGCCCATGGGAATACCGCAGCCAAGTGCTTTTGCGGTGGTTAAAACATCGGGTTTGATGCCGTATTTCTGGAAACAGTACATATAACCCGTACGACCCATACCGCACTGAATTTCGTCTAAAATAAGCAGTGCGCCGATTTCATCGCAAAGTTCGCGAAGTCCTTTTAAAAACTCGGGTGTGGCAGGTCTGATACCGCCCTCGCCCTGAAGAGTCTCGCAAAGAATAGCACATGTTTTATCCGTTACAAGTGCTTTTACACTGTCAAGATCGTTGATCTCGGCAAACTTGATATTTCCGATCATGGGACCGAAAGGCGCACGATATTTTTCCGTACCTGTAACGGAAAGCGCACCAAAAGTTCTGCCATGGAAAGAATGGTTCATGGCAATGATTTCATGATCGGTTTTACCGTCTTTTAAATATGCGTATTTTCTTGCAACCTTAAGAGCGCCCTCTACCGCCTCGGCGCCTGAGTTCGTAAAAAATACTTTATCCATTCCCGAAGCTTCGGTAACCGCCTTTGCGGCCTCGATTGCCGGAACATTGTAGTAATAATTTGATGTGTGAAGTATCTTATCAACCTGTGCTTTTACTGCATCGTTGAATTCTTTGTTGTTGTATCCGAGTGCAAAAACACCGATACCCGAAACAAAATCAAGATATTCTTTTCCGTCGGTATCATAGAGCTTAACACCGTCGCCATGGTCGAATACGACCTGATACCTGTTGTATGTGTGAAGCAGATATTTCTCAGCTTCATCTATATAAGTCTGCATCATAATTTAAATCCTCAAAACTTTTGCTTATTCTTCGTCCGTATCCGGCATAATCATTGTTCCGATACCTTCTCTGGTAAAGATTTCAAGGAGGAGGCAGTGCGGAATTCTGCCGTCAAGAATATGCACTCTGTTTACGCCTGCTTCCATTGCCGAAGTGCAGTTTGTAAGCTTGGGAAGCATACCGCCGCCGAGTGTTCCCGAAGCGATGAGTTCTTTTGCTTCGGATACTTTTATCTTTGAAATAAATGAACTCTTGTCGTTGATATCTCTGTAAAGACCTTCGATATCGGTAAGGAACGCAAGCTTCTCGGCGCCTACAGCCTTTGCTATCTCGCATGCCGCATCGTCTGCATTTATGTTATATGTGTTGAAATCATCATCAAGTCCGATGGGAGCAACGATGGGAAGGAAATCATTGCTTAAAAGATCGTAGATAACCTTGGGATTAACCTGTTTGATATCACCTACAAATCCGATATCCTTGCCGTCCGCATATTTTTTGTCTACTCGTAAAAGACCGCCGTCTTTGCCTGAAACACCGACTGCCTTTACACCGAGTTCCTGTACCATTGCAACGAGTGATTTGTTAACCTTGTTTAAAACCATCTCGGCAATTTCCATTGTCTCTGCATCGGTAACTCTTAAGCCGTTAACAAACTCGGGAGTCTTGCCAACCTTGTCAACCCACTTGCTGATTTCCTTGCCGCCGCCGTGAACGATAATGGGCTTGAAACCAACGAGTTTTAAAAGTACAACGTCCTCGATAACTTTCTTCTGAAGTTCCACATTGGTCATAGCGGAACCGCCGTATTTTACAACGATTATTTTTCTGTTGTACTTCTGAATATATGGAAGTGCTTCAACCAGCACGCCTGCTTTATTTAAAAACTGCTCCATGTTTTTTTCCATTGTAAATTGCCTCCATTGGAAATATTTTTAAGTAGAATTAAAACATAGTCTATTTATTTTACAACAAAACGACGGGCAATTCAACACTAAACCGACTGAATATGGACAACTTACAGTTACCGCCCGATTTTCTTTTATGAGGATAAAAAAGATACCGGACTCTCAATAGAGTGTCCGATATCATAAAATTTTATATATGCTTCTTTTATAAGCAAATTGAGTGTTTGGATGCTTACCCTTATTTTCTAACAAGAGCATTAATATTCTGCTTGCCGGTCTTGCCGATTATTCTGTCAACAGCCTCTCCGTTCTTAAAAAGAACCATATTGGGTATGCTCATAACTCCGTATTTTGCAGCGGTTTCTTCCGCATCGTCAATATCTATTGCGAAGAAATCTACATCGGGATTTTCGTTGGAAGCTTCCTCAAGAATCGGTGCCATCATCTGGCAGGGTCCGCACCATGTCGCGAAAAAGTCCACAAATACGGGCTTTTCGTTCTTTAAAACCTTCTCTTCGAATTCGTTTTCTGTAATATGAATAACTGCCATAATTTTTTCCTCCTTTTATATTTGTCGTTTTGGGATTTACCCGGAATCTTTATATTTTTTACGATTGGAACTTTTACTCAGCGTCGATTTCGTCGAAATGGTTAAGTATTTTATATAAAAGAGTGTAAAGTTCGCCTGCTTCTTCCTCGCTTAATGCTACGCATCCGCCCATGGCGGTCGGAACTTTTACCATCTTGTCTCTAAGTTTCTTTCCTGCCTCGGTTATGCTTACCACTACACCTCTCGCATCATCATCGCTTCTGTGTTTTTCAATGTAGCCCTTGCTCTCGAGCTTGTTAATAAGCGGTGTAAGCGTGCCGGAATCAAGGTAGAGACATTCGCCTATTTCTTTTACGCCTGCACTCTTTCTCTCCCACATAACCATCATTGTGATGTACTGCGTATATGTTAAGTCAAATTCGTCAAGTAACGGTTTGTAATGTCTTGTGACTGCCTTGGCACATGCATAAAGCGGAAAACAAAGCTGGTTTTCAAGTTTCAAACAATCGTATTTACTCATTTTTAACCCTCGTTTAAAAGATCTTCTACAAATTTATCAACCGCTTTCATATCTGCCGTCGGCTCAAATCTTGCTACAACTTCACCCTTTCTGTTTACGATAAACTTGGTGAAATTCCACTTGATCTCTGAATTGTTTTTATAATCCTTGTCTATTTTCTTAAGCATTGCGGACATTGCCACTGCCTTGGGCCCTTTGCCGAAGCCTTCGAAGGTTTTCTGTGACTTAAGATATTTGAAAAGTTCGATTGCATTCTCACCGTTGACATCACTCTTTTTCATCTGAGGAAACTGCGTGTTGTATTTGAGTGTACAGAATTCGTGAATCTCTTCGTCCGTTCCGGGTGTCTGACCTGCAAACTGGTTGCAGGGTACATCGATTATTTCAAAGCCTTTATCTCTGTATTTCTCATACATTTCTTCCAACGGTTTGTAATGAGGTGTGAATCCGCATCCTGTTGCGGTATTAACTACCAGAATTACTTTATTCTCATAATCTTTCATCGGCACTTCACTGCCGTCTCTTGCCGTTACTTTCAAATCATAAAAGTTCATTTTGCGCTCCTCCTTTTTTCAATTTCGATTGTGTACAATTAAATTGTATGCAATTTATTTTTATTTGTCAACACAAAAATAAAAAAAAACCCGACAAAGATGTCGGGCACTTGTAAAATTTGTCTTTTATGATCTGTAATCTGCGTTTATTTTAACGTAATCGTATGTCAAATCGCAGCCCCAGGCGGTTGCTTCCGCATCGCCGTCGTGCATATCCACGAATACGATTACTTCATCTTCTTTCATAATCTTTGTGGCGAAGTCTTCGTCGAATTCAAGCGGATTGCCCATCTTGAATACTTCAAGACGACCGGCTTTGCTTTCAAAGAAAAGTTCAACCTTGGTCTGATCGAAATCTACACCTGAATATCCCATCGCACAAAGGAATCTTCCGAAGTTTGCATCGCAGCCGTAAATTGCGGCCTTGGAAAGGTTCGATGAAATAATGGAACGAGAAAGAATCTTGGCGTCTTCTTTCGATTTCGCATTTACAACATGAGCGGTAAAGAGTTTGCTTGCGCCTTCACCGTCTGCTGCCATTCTTCTTGCAAGATATTCGCATACAACGAATAATGCTTTCTTAAATGTCTCGTAATCCGCATTCTTTGAAGTAATCTTTTCATTTCCCGCAAGGCCGTTTGCCATCAGGATGAATGTATCATTAGTGGAGGTATCTCCGTCTACGGAAATCATATTGAAGGTATCTGCGATTACTTCGCTTACAGCCTCCTGCATAAGTGATTTTTCGATTGCAATATCGCTTGATAAAAGAGCTATCATAGTGCACATATTCGGATGAATCATGCCTGAACCCTTGCTCATTCCGCCGAGTGTAACTGTCTTTCCGCCTAGTTCAAATGAAACTGCGTATTCTTTGTTAACCGTATCTGTGGTCATAATTGCGATACTTGCGTTGGTTCCGTTCTCAAGCGAGGAATCAAGCTTTCCGCACATATCGTTTACGCCTTTTACGAGCTTATCCACGGGAAGCTGCATTCCGATAACTCCTGTGGAGCCTACTGCGATTGAATCTACGGGAACACCTAAGTTATCGCTCATAGCCTTTGCGGTAGCTTCACATGCATCAAAGCCTTCCTTACCCGTACATGCATTTGCGATACCTGTATTTATTACCATTCCGTGCATGGGTTTGTCTGATTTTACAAGCTTCATATCCCACTGCACACAGGCGGCCTTAACTACATTGCTGGTAAATGTACCGGCGCTTACACAGGGTGTCTCAGAAAAAACCATTGCCATGTCTTTTCTGTTGGCGTACTTTACGCCTGCCTCTGTATATGCTGCTTTAAAACCCTTTGCGGCTGTAATACCGCCTTCGATTATTTTAATGTCTGACATGATAATCTCCTTATGGAGCCAGGCACACTTAGCGAGCCGGGCACCTTTGTCATTTATTTATTAAATGCCATAATATTCGCTTCGTTTAATGTAAAATCGTAGTAGTTAAGATCTTCTCTCTTGGTCCAGCCAACCTGTTTCCAGAACGCATTTCCGATATCGTTGGTGGTAAACGCGATAAGGCTTACCTTGTTGATACCCTCGCTTCTAAGCTTTTCCATGCACTTAACAACCATCGCCTTGCCGATGCCGTGCATTCTTACGTCTTCGCGAACGCATACATGATAGAGACATCCCCTTCTTCCGTCATGTCCGCAAAGAATTGCTCCCACTACTTCTCCGTCCATGATACTTACTACCGAACAGCCCGGATTTCTTTTAAGGAATTTCTCGACACCCGAATATGAGTCATCGATGCTTCGAATTGCAAATCCTTTAATTGAGAGCCAGAGTTTCTTAACTCCCTCATAATCTTCAATTGTCATTTCACGAACTATCCAGTCGTTCATCTATCTGTCCTCAAAAATAAAAATTTCGCTTACTATAACATAAGCAATTTATAAAATCAATAAAAGTATTCGAAAATTCTTCTGAAAATATTCTTTTTTACCTCGGGAGCATCTTCTTCCTCGCATTTATATTCGTCCCTGTGCTCCTCGAACAAAGCAATTACTTCGTCTATAATTGCCGTAAGGTCGGCTACTTTTACGGGTTTTTCCAAAAATAATATGTTTGCAGGCATATTTTCTATGCCCGCAAACTCATCTTTACTCCTAAAAAAACAGATGGGAACCTTTATGCCGAGATCCCTGATTTTACCTGCAATCTCAACGCACAACGAGACTTCGCCTTTTAAATCAATCATAAAAAAATCATACTGCCTTGGCGCTGCAAGAAACGCATCCACTGCACCGAAAGTATCGGTGTAAAGATTTCCGGTGGTGCTTATTCTTCTGTCCGATTCCCTGTCCAAAAGTCTCTCTATTTGTTTTCTGTCAGCAATATTATCATCCAATACCGCTATGTGCATTATAAACCCCCGACGAAAGCAAACATTTTGTTCTCTGTTAATAAAAGACCGATTGAACCGGTCTTTTATTAAATATCTTTTATGATAGTTTTAACTCATTACAATGTAGGATTACAGGTCATGTAATTCAGAGTATTCTCAAAATCTGTAAAGTCATCATCAAAATGAGCATCTGTGGGTCTGCCGATAAGAATAACCATATTATCCGAATAATCACTGAATGCAAATAACCAGATTTCATAGTTCTGATAACTGCCGTAATCGGTTATTCTTTCACAGTATGCGTAATCCCACTCGTCATTCCATTTATAAAGCTTGTCATCATAGTAGTATCCTTCATCGTTATCTACGAGTCCAAGGGCCTCGATGTAATTATAGTAAGCTTCATAATTACTGCTGCCGAAAGAGGAAGTCGGAACTACATATGCGGGGAACTCAAACTCTGCGCCGTTTTTGTTGTTGTAAACAGAATACTCGTCATCACCGTATGAATATGTGTAGCCGTAGTTTTCCAAATCTTCAAAATATACACCCGAAAGATTCATAAAATATGAACCTGCATCACCGGGTTTTCCTGTACCGTTTTCTAAATCGTAATCACTGCCATATTCATTTAAGAATGCTTCCCAGTCAAAATCTCCGGAGTAATCATATCCGTCGCCGTCCCAGGCGGGTTCATTGATATCAAAACCGCCGTTTTCGTTGATGGTAAACTGATTGTCTAAATCATAATCATTATTGTAGCTGTTTAAAAAGTCGTTAATATCTAAACCATCGCTGCCTGAGTTGGATGAACTTGAATCCTGGATGTTATCGATTACATTGATAACCTGATCGAAATCACCGCTCTGAGCCGCATTTGAAAGAGCGCTTAAACCTGCAATACCGCCACCTACAAGAAGACCGCTGAATACGATAAGAAGTATTCCGACGATGCCTGTGAAGAATCCGATTACAAGGCCGATGATGGAAGTAATTAAACCGCCTTTTGCTCTTCCTCTGGGCTGTTTCTTCTTAGACAGACATATAATACCGAAGATAAGTCCTAAAACACCGGGAAGAAATCCCAGGTTAAAAATGAAACTTGTCACAAGGCAGATAATACCGAGGACCAAGGATGCGGTACAAAGACCGGATTTGTTTTCGTTCATAAAATATCCCTCCGAGTTTTACACAGATTTTTTGGTTACTAAATAATATACGTTTTGGTTTTTCTCTTTTATGGTGTTAAAGGAAAATCAGATTAATCGGAGCGAAATACATTATAAGCGCTGCAATTATCTGCAATACAAGAATCACGGGCATTCCGACCACGAAATACCAGTGTTTCGTTTTGTGTCTGAATAAATACATGCCTGCGATGGAACCGATTGAACCCCCGATTATCGCCACTAAGAAAAGTGTGGCCTCGGGGATTCTCCATTTCCTTCTTTTGGCTCTGGATTTATCGACACCCATTATAATCAGTCCGAAAAGATTGACTGCTGCCAGATATATTAAAAGTATGAGCCATATATCTTCCATGGTGTCTCCCGAACTGTCTAAAGATTATTTCTGCTGTTCTCTTGCCTGAGCCTTCATTGCACGAACCTTTGTTGAAAGTCCGAAGAGGTTGATAAAGCCTTCAGCATCATGATGATCATAAAGGTCACCTGTTGTAAATGATGCAATCTTTTCATCATAAAGTGAATAAGGTGAAGTGGTGCCGGCTTTGATGATGTTGCCCTTGTAGAGTTTCATCTTAACTTCACCTGTTACCTGCTCCTGTGTCTTCTCAAGGAATGCCTGAGCAGCTTCTCTTAAAGGCGAGAACCACTTTCCTTCGTATACAATCTGTGCAAACTTGTTGCCCATCTCCTGTTTTTCACGATATACGTCACGGTCAAGGATTAATTCTTCGAGCTGCTGATGAGCTTCGTAAAGAATTGTACCGCCGGGTGTTTCATATACGCCACGAGACTTCATGCCAACTACACGGTTTTCAACGATATCGATGATGCCGATACCGTGCTTACCGCCGAGTTTGTTAAGGTCACGGATGATGTCTGAAACTTTCTTCTTCTCGCCGTTGATTGCAACGGGAATACCTTTTTCAAATGAAAGAGATACATATTCGCCTTCATCGGGAGCCTTCTCAGGTCTTACGCCGAGTACAAGAAGGTGATCGTAGTTAGGCTCATTTGCGGGATCTTCGAGTTCAAGACCTTCGTGTGAAATGTGCCATAAGTTTCTGTCTCTTGAATATGAGTTGTCAGCTGAGAAAGGAAGGTTGATTCCGTGCTGATGGCAATATTCGATTTCTGATTCTCTTGAATCAAGAGTCCACTTGTCGTTTCTCCAGGCTGCGATAATCTTTAAATCGGGAGCAAGTGCTTTGATACCGAGTTCAAATCTGATCTGGTCGTTACCCTTACCTGTAGCACCGTGGCAGATTGCCGTAGCGCCTTCTTTTCTTGCGATTTCTACAAGTCTCTTTGCAATAACGGGACGTGCCATTGATGTTCCGAGAAGATATTTGTTTTCATATACCGCATGAGCCCATACGCAGGGAACGATATATTCATCACAGAATTCATCGGTTACGTCTTCAATATAAAGCTTCTCTGCACCGGAGAGTTTTGCTCTTTCTTCAAGTCCGTCAAGTTCGCTGCCCTGACCACAGTCGATACAGCAGCAAATAACTTCGTAATCGAAGTTCTCTTTCAACCAGGGGATAATCGCGGTGGTATCAAGTCCGCCGGAATATGCCAATACAACTTTTTCTTTCATAGCTAAAAAGCCTCCTTATAATATCTTCACGAGTGCCAATCGCACGATACACCGCGGGCACGCTTGTGCATCATGCAGTCGCCACTTGCTCATTTTTATCTACCGTAAATTTTCGATATCTCAGAAAGATAGAAAGAAACTTCTCTACGCTTCTGTCCTTTCAGATACTCGGGGAGTAAACGCCATTTCCAGTTATAACCAAGCGTTGAAGGGGTATTGATGCGTGAGTCCGAATCAAGGCCGAACACATCCTGTATAGGAATAATACAAGTATCTGCAACAGAACTCTCGGCCAGTTTTATCATATCTTTATTTATATTTTTAACATTCTTTATGTCAAGATACACTTTAAGATTAGCCTTGTCAACGCGTTTTAGCGTTTTGCACCAACCTTTTACGGTATCATTGTCATGCGTTCCCGTGTAAACCACGCAGTTTTTATCATAATTATGAGGAAGATAATCGTTATCCTCTGCGGAATCAAAAGCAAATTCAAGCACTTTCATTCCGGGATATCCGGTACGCTTTACAAGCTTAAGTACCGTGGGTGTAAGGAAGCCCAAATCTTCCGCTATTATTCTCGGTTTGTTTAATTCCTTTTTAATGGCTTTAAATAAATCGTAGCCGGGTCCCGGAACCCAGTAACCGAACTCCGCTGTTAAATCGCCGAAAGGAATGAAATAATATTCGTCAAATGCTCTGAAGTGATCAATTCGAACCACATCGTAGAGTTCAAAGCATTTCTTTAGTCTCTTTAACCACCAGGAATAATTGTCTTTTTTATGAACATCCCAGTCGTATAAGGGATTGCCCCAAAGCTGGCCAGTGGACGAAAAATAATCGGGCGGACAGCCTGCAACACCCTTAGGTCTTAAGTCTTCATCAAATATGAAGAGTTCGGGATTGGCCCAGGTGTCTGCGGAATCGAGCGCCACGTAAATCGGAATGTCTCCGATGATTTCAACGCCCTTTTCGTTGGCGTATTTCTTTAATGAAAGCCACTGCTTTTTAAAGAAATACTGAAGGAATTTATAAAATCCAATCTGAGGAGCTAATTCTTTCTTTGCTTTCTTAATCGCTTTTTCTTCGCGAAGTCTAAGCGTTTTTTCCCAGTCGTAAATCGAAGCGCCTCTTTTATCATCTTTAATTGCCATGTAAAGCGCATAATCGTTAAGCCAGTATGACTCATCCAGAACAAACTTCGCAAACCCTTCGTCCGATGCTATGCTGCTTCGCTCGTATGCTCTTCTAAGAAGTGAAAATCTTGCATAGTACTGCGCTTTGTAATCAACGTAATTGTTTCGCTCATCTTCGCTTGCTTTCTGATACCACTTATCAGATTCATAGTATTCATCGTAAGCTTCGCGGCACTCTTCTTTGGAAAGCCACCCGTTATCGATGAATTCCTGCAAATCTATATAGTAAGGATTGCCTGCAAATGTCGAGAATGACTGATAAGGCGAATCGCCGTAGCCTGTGGGTCCGAGCGGAAGTATTTGCCAGAATTTCTGATTGGATTCTGCCAAAAAGTCCACAAAATCATAAGCCTCTTTTGAGAAGCAACCGATTCCGTATTCATTTGGAAGGCTGAAAACCGCCGTAAGAATTCCGCTTTTTCTCATTTATACTATCGATACCTTTATGTCTTTTTTCGGGAAGAGCTTCCAGATGTCACGGTTGTAATCTTCAATCGTTCTGTCTGATGAGAAGAAACCTGCCTTTGCGATGTTTGTAAGCATCATCTTCTGCCACTTCTCTCTGTCTTCATAATCTGCAAGCATCTGATCCTTGACTTTAATGTATTCTTCCAAATCGATTAAAGTCATAAACCAGTCTTTGTTTAAAAGCTCGTTGTAAAGTCTCTCAAGGTTTTCCTTGTGTCCGACCTTAAGCGCTTCTTTTGAAACTATAAAGTCTACTGCTTCTTTTATGATGTCCGATTTATCGTACAGGTCTTTTGAAACGTAATCCGCTTTTGCGTAATGCTCGATGACTTCGTCGCTTGATACGCCGAACTCATAAATGTTTTCTTTGCCGACGAGTTCGGAAATCTCTACGTTAGCACCGTCTGCGGTACCGAGTGTAACTGCGCCGTTTAACATAAACTTCATGTTGCCGGTGCCTGATGCTTCCTTGCTTGCAAGTGAAATCTGCTCTGAGATGTCGCATGCGGGGATAAGCTTTTCTGCATAGCTTACATTGTAGTTTTCAAGCATAACAACTTTCATGTATTTGTTAACGTCGGGATCGTTGTTAATGATCTCTTCGAGCACAAGGATTAAATGAATGATGTCCTGTGCGATTACGTATGCGGGAGCAGCCTTTGCGCCGAAGATAAATGTAACCGGTCTTGCGGGCTTTTTACCGCTCTTAATTTCGAGATACTTATGAATGATGTAAAGCGCATTCATCTGCTGTCTCTTGTATTCGTGAAGTCTCTTTGCCTGAATGTCAAAGATTGAATCGGGATCGATTTCAACACCCTCTTTTTCTTTGACGTACTTGGCAAATTCAACCTTCTTTTCGTGCTTGATATTTTCAAGTTCTTTTAATGCCTTTTCGTCATCGATAAATCCTAAAAGTTTCTCAAGCTCGTTTGCATTCTTCTTAAATCCTTTTCCGATATGCTCTTCGATGTAATTCGTAAGCTGTGGGTTGCAGGATAAAAGCCATCTTCTGAAAGTAATACCGTTGGTCTTGTTGTTAAACTTTTCGGGATAAATCTTATAAAAAGCATTAAGCTCCGTGTTCTTTAAAATATCGGTATGGATTGCGGCAACACCGTTGATGGAAAAGCCGTAATGAATATCGATGTGAGCCATGTGAACTCTGTCGTCTTCGTCAATGATGGCAACCCTGGGATCTTTGTATTTTGCCTTTGCTCTCCTGTCTAATTCTTTTATGATGGGAACGAGTTTAGGTACAACTTTTTCAAGGTACTCAAGAGGCCATTTTTCGAGCGCTTCCGCAAGGATTGTGTGGTTTGTGTACGCACATGTCTTGGAAACTATATCGATGGCTTCATCGATGCCGATGCCTTTTTCGCTGGTCATGATTCTGATGAGCTCCGGAATGATTAATGTCGGATGTGTATCGTTTATCTGAATCACGCAGAAATCGTACATATGACGAAGGTCGTACTTTCTCTCTCTTAATTCATAGAGAATGAACTGTGCCGCATTTGAGCACATAAAATACTGCTGATAAATACGAAGAAGATTGCCCGCCTCGTCCGAATCATCGGGATATAAGAAAAGAGTTAAGTTCTTTTCAATTGCTTCTTTGTCGAATGTAATACCTTTTTCTACAAGCTTTTCGTCTACGCTTTCAAGGTCGAATAAGTGAAGCTTGTTGACTCCGTTTTCGTAGCCGATTACATCTATGTCGTAAAGTCTTGACTTAACCGAGCAGTCGCCGAATTCAACCGTAAAAGAAGTATCTGTTTTTCTAAGCCACGAGATATCTTCGATCCAGTCGTTCTTTTGGGCACACTGTAAATTGTCTCTGAATTCCTGTTTGAAAAGTCCGAAATGATAATTAAGTCCTATGCCTGCGCCGGGAAGTCCGAGTGTTGCAATCGAATCCATAAAACATGCGGCAAGTCTTCCAAGTCCGCCGTTTCCGAGTGAAGGTTCGGGCTCGACTTCTTCAAGAAGTGCAATATCTTTTCCGTTCTTTTTAAGAACCTCCGCTACCTTGTCATAGATACCGAGGTTAATAAGATTGTTTGTTAAAAGACGTCCGATTAAGAACTCTGCAGAAATATAAAATATCTTCTTTTCACCGTTGATTCGATCTGTAACGAGCGTTAAATCTTTTGTAAAAAGAAGAATCACATAATATGCTTCTTTGACGCTTAATTCCTTTAAAGGTTTTGCGAATATTTTATTTGAAATATAATCCAGACCCTCTTCCATATTGGCTTCGAGTAACTGTTTCTGGATCATTTCAGCCTGTAATGACATGTAAACTTCCCTCTTTCAATTTATTCCACAACCATTTATTGTACATCATGCGTATATTTAATTCAATTTAATTCTTATCTTCGTCTTTTTTCTTGGTAATTCTCATAAGCGGAAGAAGTGTCACGAACAAAAGTGAGAACATCATCTTTCCGGGGAAGGAAATATTTTCAACTATGCTGACAACGAATATGCCTGTCTGTGCGCATGCCGTGAAAACAAGATACCAGGGAACGTTTCCTTTTTTCTTAATGATGTAAACAAACGGAAATACCATTCCGAAAAGTGACACGCCCGTAATCAGAATTCCGGGAATTATTCCGAAGCAGTACGCAATCTGCAGATACGAGTTATGTGCGTGAAGCACCTGATACCATGAGAAAAGCCATACGAAAGGATACTCTCTCTCGTGTCCCAAAAGATTTAAGTTTTTAAGATAAAAACCGTAAATGTATTTTCTGATACCGAGTATCTTTTCAAGCCCCTGATAACTCTCAACGGTGTATGCCGGATGTGCCGGATCCGTACCGGGTGCGATGCCGTCGGGGTAACTTAATACTTCGCCGTCTTTTATGATCTTTTCACCTGCGGGAGCTTCGCTCTCTCCACCCGGTGCAGCTTTCTTTTCTTCAAGAATTACTTCTTCGGTTGAAACACCACTTTTTTCATCGACATTGTTAACATCAAATCTGCCAAGGAATTCATTAAAGAATTCGTCGAGGTCTGTGTACTTCGGAGAATTCCAGGGGTCATATGAATGCACGAAGTCTTCGCTGTATTCGGTAATCCATACAGGATGGTGTCTGAGCGGCGGAATAAATCTTACGCATGCAAACACAAGCGGAAAGCTTAGAGCAAATATGCAGAACATGCAGATTCCTTTTAAGAGAAATCCTTTTAAGAATGTTTTTTTCATAATTGCAAGCTCTGCGGTTACAAGGAATACCACTGTAGCGAACACAAAGGCCATAAGAGAGCTTCGAGAGATGGTAAGCAGTGCAAATGACCACATCGCACATGCAAACAGAAAATGAACGATTCTGAAGGCTTTATGCGTATCGTTCTTCCGGAAATAAATATACTTGCCAAGCCATGCAAGGTATGCGCAGAAATAAAACATTCCGTTGACGTTTGAATTGGTATATGCACCCACATATCTTAACTGATCGAAAGGTCTGTGAAGAAATGCAAACGACTGAATGATAAAGAATGAAATTATAAGCGCATCACAGAGTGACAAGAAGATTTTTTCGGTATCTTTTTCGTCTGTCGGTGCAAGATAAAAACTCAAGTAAAACAGGCCGTAGAAAAGAGGCCATGTGGCCTTGTTTACGGATATGGTCGAAAGAATAAAAAATGCCGCGAGCACATAAAAGAGCGGGTTGATTTTCTTTATTTCTTTTACGAAATCCTTGTTAATAATCGAGTAAATAATTCTGATAATTATGAGTCCGTAAAATACGCATTCAACCACAAGCAGTGCAAACGCCATACGGTGGATTGCGGAATAATAAAACTTATAAATCGTAAAAGATGCGGCAGGGATTGATATTACCAGCCAGATAAGATACGGGATTTTAAGGAAACTCTTAAAGCCGTATCTCGTGACGATAATCGGAAACAGTGCGAAGCCCAAGCAGCTTACGGCCGCATTCCACCAGTCCCCTCCTCCTGCGGCTCTTACAAAAGCAACCACACAGAGAAGAAGCATGCTGACTGTATAAACTATTCTTTTGTAATCAATCGAAATTTTCTTTTTTTCCATCAAAAGAATCCTTTTATCTTAAAGCGTAAAAGCTTAATTCACCGTCTGAATGAAGCAGTTGTTTATCCTTTTTTTGACAAAGCAGATCGGTCTCACTGCCTGTTAATGTAACAATGTATTTTGACTTAAGACTGTCGAAGTTATCTTTTACATACTGCGGTTCACAGCAGCTTATTCCCATGCCCTCGGGAAGCATATAAAGGTACTGCCATTTGATCGGATAGGAAGTGCCGTCTTTTACGTCGACGAAGTTCCAGATAATTACATTGTCGTAACTTAAATTATCTTCGATTTTTATATTTTCATCAAACGCCTGCTGCCACTCTGCGGTTTTGACTTCGATAACTTCGTTCTTAAAAGGCACTTCGTAATCATAGGGCGAAGTTGCTTTTATGATGAAGAAGAATACAAACGCCGCCACGAGAATCACATTTTCAATATAGTATTTTCCGTGGTATAGGGCCAGTATAAATACTCCGAGTGCAAGGAATGTAAGGAAGTGCTTGCTGCCTTCGGTGAGCTTGTACATAAGCACAAGCGCACAGAACATTCCGAACATCACGAAAAGGAAATGTGCTTCCACGAAAAGCTTGTTTTTGTTTTCTTCGTTTTTTTCTTTTTTAAATTTAATAATATCAAGAATAAAACGAATAATCATTAATAAAAACAAAACAAAGAATGCGGCGAATATCGCGCCAGCACAAAGACCCGTAATTATACCGCTCTTCATGTAGTCTGTAATGTTTAAACACATCGCGTATATTCTGTAGGCGAGATTATGAATTCCTGTCGCAATGCCTTTGTTAAAGAAATCCGTTACCCAGTCGGTGTTGTAAAGCGCGGTGAAATATTCTGCGCTTAATTTGACTTTGATAAACACATAAATACCGATAGTCGCAATGCCTGTAACTGCGGATACTATTAAACCTTTAACTTTGTATTTTTTAATTGCCAGAAATACAGGCATTATAAAAAACAAAAAGAGGTAAGGTCTCATCAGAGTCATTACCGCAGCAAGGGCAAAGAGAATGATGAGTTTGTACAGTTTTTCTTTGATGAGGTAATTAATTGTCAGTCCCGTAAAAAGAATGCAGGCTGAGAAGCATATGATTTCCGGCATTCCCGAGAGCATGTATCTTACAAAAGGAGTAAAAGCAGTCATCATCACGCCAAGGGCTATCATGTCTTTTACTTTCATTTTTGTAAGAATTACAAACAGTGCGCAGGTTATGCTAAGAAGCACAATATTGCAGATAATCGGGGATAAAAGATTCCAGCCGAAAACCAATCCCCAGAGTATCCAGGGAGTGACAAGCACGGGGCTCCAGGCTGCGAACGAAAGAAGATTTGCATGGCTTTCGTTAAATCCGAAATACCCTCTCGGATATAAATATCCCACAGTTCCTTCAACCTGTTTGAAATAAAAAAGTTCATCGTTCCATTCGCTCGAAGGAAGGAAAACATCTTTTAAAGAATGCCCTTTTACGAGACAGAAAATAAGGCACATTAGAAGCGGAAAAAGTAACGCCGCAAGCACCTTTAAAACGATAGCATATCTTTTATTCTCTTTTAAAAATCCTGCGATTTTTTTCATTCGTTAAAGCCAGTTGTACGGTAAGAGCGTGTTGTAGTCGCGTCCGTAATAAAGTCCTTTAAAATAAAGTATTCCGAATACAACCTGTGAAAGCAGTGCAATGATACAAATAATTGCAAATACAGGTTTTATTTTCTTTTCAAAAATGTTTTTAAGCAGTACCGCTATGCTGCCGAGTGCAAAGAAGAAAATTCCGTGCATGTATCCCCAGCTGAAATTAAAGTGCGAATATCTGAAGCCTTTCTCACAGAGAAGTCCGGCTTCGAGAACCGATACCGCAAAAATGATAAGCGTGAATTTGTAGAGGTAATCTTTTCTTATGTTTTTGATTAAGAAAGGAATACAGACAAGTGCAAAAACATTCGCATAAAAGATAGCTGCGAGCACATGCGGATTCGCACTTCTCCAAACTCTGAAAAAGTCGAGACCGATGCCGTGTTCCGCTTCAGTATTGCCGCTTCCGAATACACCGCCGAACTGTAAAAGAAGGGCGATTAATGTAGGAATTGAGCAGATAAAAAGGAACAGTATATATTTGATGTTTTTAAATTTCTTTCCGATAAGTCTTATGACACAGACAATCGCCATCGCCGAGCCGATAACCAGTGTGAAACTGGGCTTGGTCATTGTAGTGAGGAATAAGAATATTCCGAATACGATTCCTTTTTTCCAGTCGCATTTATCTTCGTCCTTAAAGAGATTTATGAATGAGAAAAATGCACCGATTGCAAAAGGACGTGTGGCTATATATGTTGCGTTATGCCAGGGGTTGCCCGAGTATGTGCCGTAGAAAGCCTGATCCTTTAAAGGAAGCGTGATTTTGCCGAATCTCGGAAGCCACCACATTGACATTAAGAAGCATGCAAAGATTGAAATTGTAATTGCAAAATGCTGCCAGGTTATTTTTTTTACGTATTCGTTTATGTACTTTTCAAGATAATATTTCGTGATTAAAACTGCGAGCGAATTAAACAAAACTTCCGCTAACGTAACCGCCATTTCTATCGGCAGGAAAAGATCAAAAAACCTGCCGGTTAAAAAGAGAACCGGATAAGGGAATGAGTAGCCCGAATCAATGCCCTGCATCTCCTGCATATAGGCATAGATATCGCTGAAATACCCGCCTTCCTTACCTGCATACAAAGCCTGTGCGTAAACAAGCTGGCCGAAGAAAAATGCAAGCGCAATTAAAAGCGAGGCAAAAAGAATAAAATCCGCCACTCTGAATATATTCTGTTTTTTCGCGGTTTCTTTCATATCAATGCCCTTTTAGTATCGCTCATACATTACGGAGTTTCCGTACTTACCTACGAGTCTGTAACCGTATTCTTCGCATTCCTCAGCCACAAGTGCACCGTCGTATGTGAAGATGTATTTACTCTGAAGTGAATCGAAATAAGTTAAAACAAAATCCGGTGAACAGCAGCTTATACCAAAGCCCTTAGGCAGTGCGTAAAGGCCGTTAAATTCGGTCACAACCTGTTTGCCGTCCACATAATCTATGAATACCCATATAACGGTATTTTCATACCCTGTGTTATCCGATAAAGCCACATTTTCTTTTTCGAAAATATCTTCCCATGCGGTGACTGTTTCTTTTATGTTCCTGTCGTCAAAAGGCACGTCATAATCGGTCGGTGTCACTGCTCCTCTTATCATAAATACTATTAAAAGCGCCGCGATTAAAAGCTTGGGAACATGGCTCTCGTTGCCTTCCTTAAAGAACACGATAACTGCTATTCCGATTATGCAGAATACCCAGATGTGACGTCCGCCTTCGTTGGCTTTCTGAAGGAGTAAAACGATTGCGGAAACAACACCTGCAACTGCGATTAAATATGTAATCGCAATTACTCTGACTTTCTTGTTTTTCTTAAAGAAAGTAAGGAATAAAACTGCAACAAATTCAAACGCAAGCAGTACGTAATGTGTACCTGATGTAAGTCCGTATGCAAATGCATCTTTTATCTGCGCAAAGATTTCGTTTTTCATGCTGCGGATAACATATACGCTGCTCCAGAAGCCCTCGGTGAATTTACCGTGTAAGAATAATTTTATGATCCCAAGGTCAAAAAGCGGTGTGAAATATTCCGCGGTAAAAAGCTTTGCGACGATAAAATATCCGGCCAGAGAAAGCACTGTCAAAGCTATGCTTACGATTCCGAATACAATCTTTTTATTCTTAAATGCAAGTACAATCGGAATGATGAAAAATACAACCATGTAAGGTCGTAAAAGCGTTAAGAACGCACCTATTATGATTAAGAAAATGAATGATATGTTTTCGTCTTTTTTACCTTTGTTTTTCTCAAGCGAAATTCTGTATGCAAGACCTAAAAAAATAAGCGCGAATCCTGCTATCGAAGCTTCGGGCAACACACACATCAAGTGAATGAAGAAACTCGGGAAAAACGCAAGAATAATAGTTAAATTTATATATTTTTCGATTTCAAGATCCGTTACAAAAACAAAGATTGCGAATGCGATTGAAAACAAAAGGATGTTGATGAAAACCGCAGATTTAAAGCCCCATCCGAATATAAGACCTGCTGCTGCCCAGGGAAGTAACATAAGCGGGCTCCACGCTGCAAATGTAAGGTTTGCCGCATGACTTTCATTGAAGCCGAAATACCCTCTCGGGTAGAGATTGTATCTCATCGCTTCGACGAGTTTGAAGTAATATAAACTGTCGTTGTTTTTGGATGCGGGAACGTAAATATCAAAAGGCGAAATGCCTCTTACAAGGAAATATATAAGACAGAGTGCAAAAGGAAAAAGAAGTGCGATTAAACACTTCACAAAAAGACTTTTATTCTTTTTTACCTTAAAGAACTCTTTGATTTTCATTTATTTTCTCCGTTAAACGAAGCTCTCATATACATCGGCCATACGGGTAGCAGAATGTAAAGGAATAAGACATATCTTACAAGCGCAACCGGTCCGAGTAAAAATGTACACCATAAAAGTGCAAGAAACGCGATTGGAATTAATAACCTGAACTTCTTGTTTCTAAGCACATATACGCATGCCGCAATTCCCAAAAAGAGAAATGTTGCAGGCGCGAAAATCCACGAGATAAATCCGTCTTTTAAAACAATGTCTCCTGCTTCGAAGTTTTCAAGCAAAGCATACAATTTCGGCAGTTTGCTGTTTGGTACCGCAGGGTCCATCTGATGCATTACCGTAAAGCCTTCCTGTCCGTATCCGTACAAAACATATCGCGGCCACATATAGAAAAGCCCGTATGTGTTTTCCAGAAACGAATCCACATATTCGTTCGGATATTTTTTTAACCACGAAAGCCAGAGTTTCCAGTAATCGGATTTTTTTGCATCGTAAACATCGACTTTAAGTCTCCCCTTAGCAGCATCCGCAATCTCTGGAATATAGTATCCGTGCATAAAAGTCGAATCATAAAACTCATCGAATACCGCTTTTTCGCTCTCGGGAAGTTCATCGTTTTTATATGTATAAACCCTGACCATCTGCTGGCAGGGAACCGACATCATTTCGGCTTTTGAAACCTTTTCCTTGGCAACAAGCGTTGTAAAAGGTCCCGAATAAAAGATGAACAAAGCTATTGTAAACAACAACATTGCAAGTGCGTTTCTTTTATGTTTTTTACATTTTTTAAGAACAAACCAAATTGCGAAAGGAAGCACGGGAAGCATTGCGTAAACCGCGTTGTTTCTGAACGAATAAATAATAAATGCTAAGAGAATCCAAAGTATTCTATTGCCTCTTTTTTTAAGGAATTCGTCGCCTTTTTCAAAGAGGTCGAGATTTAAAATCATAAAATCAGCAATCGCCATCGAGAAAAGCGTATCCTTTGTTCCCGTAAAAACAAAGATTACAAAAACAGGATAAAACGCAAGGAAAATTATCGATGCGACAAAGAGGAATTTATTCTCTTTTCTTTTATAAATCGTGTACGGAATGAATGCACTTCCAAGGCCCATTAAAACCATCTGGAAAAGTGTGTATGCTGCAACGCCTTTGTTGATGCTGCCGGTTATATCTTCTACTGTATGAATCAGAAATCCTAAAATAAGCGTATGAATTACCGGCTGATGATTGGTGATTTCATTGTCTGCGTACATAAAGTACTGCCACTCGTTATCGTATGCAAACATGCCGGGATACATTGCAAGAAAATACGGAAACCAGCAGATTAAAAAGATTAAAAAGACTATGAAAAATACCGCAACGGGCGGGAAGGGTTTCTTTGATGCGTTATCTGATTTTGCAGATGCGCTGCTCTTTCCAAACAGATTATTGGTTAGAAAATAATTATCCGTCATGGCGAAGAATGCAAGCATTACACTTCCGATCATAACGGTTAAAATCACAGCAATAAACAAAACGGAAAGACTCATCACAAAACCGTGATTGTGTTTTGTGACAAATCCCGTAACTGTAAGCAATGACAGAAGTAAACCTGTAGCATATGCAAGTATTATACTGTAGATTTTATTCTTCTTTTCCATTTTCCTTCTTCAGTTCTCGCATCTTTAAAACCTCTTCGGCTTCAGTGCGTTTCTTTCTGAATTTCTTCGGATTTTCTTTTTTGAACTCATCGAGTTCTTCTTTTATGCTTTCGTAAAGGTCCGGTCTTTTTTCTTTGGTTCTTTCAAGTGACATACCCATGCGCCACTTTTCGATTTCCTTGTGATTGCCGCTTAAAAGCACATCGGGAACAGCCTTTCCCTGCCATACTTCAGGTCTTGTGTACTGCGGATATTCAAGCAGTCCGTCGGAGAAGCTTTCATCCGATGCGGATTCATCAGAACCGAGCACTCCGGGGATTAATCTTGAGATACAGTCAACCATTACCATTGCAGGTAACTCACCGCCTGTAAGCACGAAATCACCGAGGGAAACTTCGTCGGTAACTATCTCTTCTATTACTCTTTCATCTATTCCTTCGTAGTGTCCGCAAAGGAAGATTAAGTCTTCTTCTTTTGCAAGTTCTTCTGCAAATCTCTGGTCAAAAGTTCTGCCCTGTGGAGTCATGTAAAGCACGCGAACCTTAAGCTTTTTCGCTCTCGATTTTTTTCTCTTCTTTATTGCTTTGCAGAGATCCTCGTAAGCATCAAAAACAGGCTGAGCCTGCATCAGCATTCCGGCTCCGCCGCCATACGGATAATCATCGACTTTTTTATGTTTGTCCGTCGAATAATCCCTTATATTTACTGCGTTGATTGATATTATTCCGGCATCGGTTGCACGCTTCAAAATACTCGTATTTAAAGCATCTTCAACCATCTCGGGGAATAATGTCAGAATATGAAAATTCAAACCACTCTCCTTAGTCTAAAAGACCCGGCATAATATGTATTGTCATGACTTCTTCGTCAAGATCGATATCAAGTATGCACTCTTCTATCGCAGGAATTAAAACTTCCTTTCCGTCGGGTTTTGTAACGGTGTAAACATCGTTTGCCTTGGTGAAAAGTACATCGGTTAATTCACCGAGTTCCTCGCCCTCATCAGTCACAACTTTTAACCCTAAAAGATCCGCTACAAAATACTCGTCTTCGTCGAGGTCCACTGCGTGTTCCCTGTCAACGTAGATATTCTTGCCCTTGTAAGGTTCAATCTCGTTGATATCCTTAAATTCTTTAAATTTTACGATTACGTACTGCTTGAAATATTTAACACCTGTGATATGGAGAGGCATAAGTTCCTTGCCGGTATCAAGAAAGACCTCGTCGAGATCGTCATATCTTGATGCATCATCCGTAGTCGGATAAACTTTTACTTCGCCCTTTATTCCGTGTGTCGAAGTGATGGCTCCGACCTGCAGGTATTTATCAGAATCTATTACCAATTTTTTCTCCTCGTAAAAAAATTATTCTTTTGCTGCCTTTGTTCTTTTCTTAAATATCAGACTTCTGAAAAGAATGATGTTAAGCACTATAAAGTAAAGCGCAATTACGCCCATTGTAATGTATGTTGCCATATCGCTCTTAGGACAGAATGCCGCAACGAGCATCATAGGAAATCCTAAAAGAATCGCCGGGAAGTTCTGGTATACGATGTTTTCCGATGCGGGCGTTTCGAAGGAAGGGTCGATTTCACGAAGTAAAATTACACCTGTCGAAGCCGTACCGGTAAGCATGCCGTACATAACCATGAACTGCTCATGCTCGTAGTTCTTAAAGAGTTTGAACGATACGAATTTGATATAAAGGAATGTCACAAGGACACCGACTACGCCGAGGATTAAAAGCACTACCCAGTAATCTTTTATGAGGTCTACTCTGATTGCTCCGATACCGGCAACAATCATGATGTCAAAAGCAAATCCCGCAATTCTGTTTAAGAGGAAATTGTTGACATAGTCCCTGTGCATTAAATTTGTTTTTCTTAAAAGCTTTAATACTTCTTTTACGATAACTGCGGAAAGTGTACCGAGTAAGAAGTTAAAGCCGTAAATTGTTGTCTTAAGACCGTCTCCGACGAGATTGCCGAGGATGTACATAAGAAGATAAGTCAGTGCGTAGCAGACGAAAACAAGCGAAATCTGAAGGGTGAGCTTGTCGATTGAATCAACCATCGGTACTTCGCCCTCTTCTTCAACCTTTTCCTGATTAAGCTGTGATACGCTTTCGCGGATTACGATATCGCCTTTTCTTTTATGATAGTTAAGGTAAATGACACCGCCGATACTTGCTGCGAGGAAGCCTAATGCAGCAATTGTAAGGCCGAAGGATTTTCCGCCGACGAAGGCGTAATCTGTTTCGTATATCGAACCGTAGTTAAGCGCCTGTCCTGTACCCTGTCCGAAGCCGAAGCAGAGGATGATGCCTGATGCTTTTATGAGCTTGGGAATAATGAACGATGCGACAACGGTTATCGCTAGTCCGAAGAAACCCTGTAAAAGATATGTGCTGACTGTTGTTATACCTGTATTAACAACTTCGCTCACACGGCCTTTGGTTTTGCCCTTGCTGTCGGATTTTCTTAAAGTCATTGCGATAAAACCGATGGCCAGACAGTGATAGGTCATTATCTCGAGCATTTCGATACCGGTCATGGAAGTTCCTTCACAGAAAATCGACCAGTTGAAAAGATATTCTCCCGTGGTGAATTTAAGTACGGAAGAAACAAAGAGAAGGAAAATACCGCCGATAACCGATACGGGTATGAGAGATTTCTTCAGGAAGGGAATATATCTTTTTAAGGTATTTCCGACCAGAAGACCTCCCATAATTACGGCGATAAACATAATTACGGGCCAGACACTGTTGCTTGAAAACGATAATCCGCTAGACATTCATTTATTCCTCATTTTCTAAAATTTATATAATCTGCTTTCGCAGAAAATAATCCGTTTATTTCGTGTCGCCGAGATATCTTTTAATAATCAGTTTGTAAAGATATCCGGGGAATTTCGAGTCCGGGTTTGAAATCTCGTAATATTTTTTGTCTTTTGTAGAAATCAAAAGAAATCCGTGATAGAAAATATCACAGTCCCTTATTTCGTTAAACGATATAACTTTGTCGCCTACAGCTACCGAATCGTTCTTTAAAATCAGGGTTCCTTCGCCGACAACCTTCTCGGTATGATCTTTGGAAATCTCTGTCATGCGCTGGTTTGGATGAGAAAGAATTATCTCTCCGTCTTCAAAGGTAAGCGCGTCGATTTCCTTTTTCTGCCAGGTGTCCCATTCGGGAATTGTTTTAAAATCAAATCCCTCCACACTTAACATACCGTATTCATTATACAACCCTTTTAAGCCGCAGTCACAAAAAAAGGTATCTTTCTTTGATTTTATTGTGGCCATTTTTTTGCATTTAGGACACATTACAAGCTCAAATTCAATGCCTTCGGCAAGTTTTTTGCTCTTAAAAGGTATTTTATGGATTTCGTTATATGCGTATGCGTCTTCGAAAATATCGTCATTTAAAGCCTTATCAAACTCGTCGACGCTCATTTTGTTAAGTTCTTCGGGTGAATAAATATTGACCAGTTCGCAGGTCATCTTTCCGCGTCTTACATCCGATGACCATCTGGGCGATGTGAAAAATCCGCCGTGGATTTTAAAAGTGACTACAGTGAAGCCGAGTTTTTTAAGAACGGCTGCACTTGAAGGAACAATTTTATCGGAAAGGCCGTCCGCCGATCTGACACCCTCGGCAAAGAGTCCGACATTATGTCCGGCCTGAAGATGCTTCTTCATTTCGACGACTGTTGAGAGTCCGACGGTGGCTTTTTCACGCACAATCGGATGGAAGGTCCAGTTGACCAGTTTTCCGCCGATTCCTTTTCTTACGACCTGCTCTCCGGCCACAAAATATAGATGTTTGTCTATCGACAAAGCAATCCAGACCATGTCAAGGTTGGTAACATGGTTGGAAATTGCGATAAACGGCACATCAGGCATTTTATACCGATTTTCGACCTTAAAATTAAATTTAGATTTAACAAAAGGAACGATAACATTTTTGACAAATTCGTATTTTCTTAAGTCAGATTTGTATGCTTTTACGTTCCCTATATCTTGTGTGCGCCCCATAATTCAATTTTATTGGTTTACAGCGCTTTTTGCAAGAAAAAATATACAAAAAAATATGCCGGAGGAACGGTTTTTTCCGTTCTTCCGGCACTTGAATTTTCTTATTTGCCGAGAGCTGATTTTATATCTTCTTTCATATCGATGACTGCCTGTCTTGAGGCATCGGCGAAATTCTTTTCGCCGTATCCCGGATAATTGGGACTCTGATATGCTGCGATAATTCCTCTTGAGGAATTGATGATAGCGCCAAGTCCGTCCTTGTTAAAGAAGTGAACCAGGTCTGCACCTTTGCCGCCCTGTGCTCCGTAACCGGGAACCAGGATGAAGGTCTTGGGCATCTTTTCTCTTAAAATCTTTCCCTGCTCGGGATATGTTGCACCGACTACCGCTCCTACATTGCTGTATTCGCCGTCCATACAGTCAGCACCCCACTCGTTTACCTTATCTGCCACATGCTCGTACAGCGGTTTTCCATCGATAATACGATCCTGGAATTCTCCTGAGCTCGGATTGGATGTTTTAACGAGTACGAAGATTCCTCTGTCGTTTGCCTTACATACATCCACGAAAGGCTTTACGCCGTCTGTTCCAAGATACGGGTTAACCGTTGCAAAGTCTTCGTCAAAGGGAGCGAACTTCTGTCCGCAGATTTCTATGCTTCCGAGATGTCCCTCCGCATATGCCTGCGATGTTGAACCGATATCGCCTCTTTTAATATCTCCGATTACAACCAGATCTTTTGATTTGCAGTAATCAACGGTTCTTTTAAATACTTCTACGCCCGTAACGCCGAACTGCTCATACATTGCAATCTGAGGCTTAACTGCGGGGATTAAATCATATACCGAATCCACGATGGCTTTGTTGTAGAGCCATACGGCTTCTGCAATACCTTTAAGGTTTGCGCCGTATGCTTCAATGCATTCGCTCATTATATCCATCGGGACAAATTTGGGATTGGGATCGAGTCCCACTACGATGGGAGCGTCTTTACTTACGATATTGTCAATCAGCTTCTGTATCATTTATGCAATCACGCCCTTCTTTTCATCAACATATTTCTTGATTTCCGAAGCGCGGACATATTTAACAATGTCACCACCCTTGTCAACTACAAGTGTGGGAGCCATCTGAACGCCGTACTTTCTTGCAAGATCGGGCTGTTCAAGAGCATCGATTAACTTGTAGGGAAGGTCTCCCAAGTAATCCTTGGCAATTGCACAGTTAGGACAGGTCTTGGTGGTAAATAAGATTACCGTGCTGTCATCAGCGGGTGCTGCACTTGCTACAGGTGCTGCATTTGAAACACCGAATAAATCTGCGTATGCGGGATTAACGTTTTCTGTGGGTGCCTGAACGCTTTCGGGAGCAACTGTATCATTTACGGGCTCTGCCACATTAACTGTTGCCGAAATGTTCTGATTCTTATTTCCTAAATCTTCCGATTTAGAAAGAGAAAGGTTAATATCGTATTCTTTTCTGTTCTTGAACTCCTGAAGTTTACCGTCGTTCCAGTTCTGAACGGGTCTGTAGTAACCTGTGATACGTGAGTAAACTTCTGTCTTGCATCCGCAGTCGGGACATGTATCCTGCTCACCTGCAAGGTAACCGTGGTTCTTACAGATTGAATATGTAGGAGACATTGTGTAGTAAGGAAGCTTGTAGTTTTCAGCTATTGTACGAACAAGCTTAGCTGCTGCCTTCCAGTCGGGAAGCTTCTCGCCTAAGAATGCATGGAATACTGTACCTGAAGTATAAAGTGTCTGAAGTTCGTCCTGGATATCAAGTGCATCAAATACATCATCTGTAAAGTCTACAGGAAGATGTGATGAGTTGGTGTAGTAAGGTGTATCGCCTTCTTTACCTGCTGTCTTGATGTCCGGCCATCTCTTACGATCGTGCTTAGCAAGACGGTAAGATGTGGACTCTG
>JAEEGI010003699.1_pt1 | contig 36324 bp, 36 predicted proteins | sample 8958751 | NCBI WGS metagenome assembly JAEEGI01 (sample SAMN16246545, study PRJNA631951) | gut metagenome | biome: gut microbiome; feature: rumen; material: KS-attached | host: Bos | place: Iran: Karaj | collected 2018-10 | reverse complement strand
GAGCATTCTGGCTGAGTTCGGTCAGCGCGAAGCGTGGATTGAGTTGGAGAACACCTCATTCACCACCTACAACATCCGTGGTATGTACTTCACCACCGACCGCAACGTACTCGATCCTAACATGAGTGTGCCGGAACGCATCAAGCGCATGAGTGTTGTCCCTAGCGGTGACAGCCGTACGCAGATTGGCGGACGACAGCATCTGTTATTCTACTGCAACTCCAACCCTACACAGGGCAAGTTGCACCTCTCTCTCAAAGTACCTGTCTCAGAACCGTTCTGGATTGGCTTCTACAATGGTAATGCTACAGAACTGATCGACTCAGTGACCGTTCCTGCCCTGGCTGCCGACCAAAGTTATGCGCGTCATGGCAACAAGTGGTCGGTCAAGTCGGCAGAGAATGTCACCCCGGGAATCGAGAACTTCATCCAAACCGACGAGACCAAGGACGCCTATTTGAAGCGCGAGGATCCGCATGGCTTTGGCATCACCCTACTCGCCATGGGTATCGTGTTCTTCTGTCTTTTCCTGCTCTTCGTGTTCTTCTGGATCTTTGGCGCCATCATGCGTCATCTGGACACCGCGAAGAAGGTGGTCAACACCCAACCTATCAAACCGATTACAAAGACAGTGGAGGTCACCCACGACCTGGCACATGCCACGGGTAACATCCTGCAGGATGGTCTGAAGACAAGGGGTAAGGACAAGGAGGTTTATATTGCTGTCATCTCCATGGCACTCAAACAGTACCAGGATGATGTCCACGATGTGGAGTCGGGTATCATCACCATCAAGTCGAAGGATACCGACTGGACAGACGAAGGTAGTCAGATGACCCATTTCTCAACACCGGTCATCCCCACCTCTCACAACGCCCCCCACATCCCCACGGGCCCAGCCCTGAAATAAATTGTAAATTGTAAATTGTCAAATTGTAAATCTCATGAATAAGTATCAATATAAAGTCCAAGGCGTCGATTACGACGTAGAGATCGAAGAAGTAGAAGGCAACGTTGCCAAGGTGAATGTCAATGGCATCCGTTTCGACGTAGAACTGAAACAGCCCATCAACCCCACCAGCTCGCTGAAGAAGGTACACATTGAGGCTCCCAAGCCAGTAGCCCGTCCCACAGTGGCTCCTGCTGCTGCACCCGCAGCCGACAAACCAATGGCAGCTGGTACAGGTTCTCCAGTGAAGGCACCGCTGCCTGGCACCATCACAGAACTCAAGGTGAACGTGGGGGATGCCGTCAAGGTAGGCGATATCGTCATGGTGCTCGAGGCCATGAAGATGCAGAACAACATCGAATCTGAATACGAGGGCACCGTCACCTCCATCACCGTCAAACAAGGCGAATCCGTCATGGAAGGCGCCGTCCTGATGACCATCGGCTAAATTGTAAATTGTAAATTGTCAAATGGTAAATTAAAATGGATCTCGGACAATTCATCATACAGAACTTCCATGAGTTCCTCACATACACGGCATTTGCCAATGCCACAGTGGGAAACCTCATTATGATAGCAGTGGGCGCCTTCTTCATCTGGCTCGCCATCAAGAAGGACTTCGAACCACTGTTGCTCGTACCCATCGGACTGGGTATCATCCTCGGTAATATCCCCTTCCGCGCGGATGCCGGACTGGAGATAGGACTCTACGAAGACAACTCGGTACTGAACATCTTCTATCAGGGTGTGCGACAGGGCTGGTATCCACCGCTCATCTTCCTGGGCATCGGTGCCATGACGGATTTTACAGCACTTCTGGCGAATCCCAAACTGATGCTCATCGGAGCAGCCGCACAGTTCGGTATCTTTGGTGCCTACATGGTGGCACTGGCCATGGGCTTTGAACCGTCCCAGGCAGCTGGTATCGCCATCATCGGTGGTGCTGATGGTCCTACGGCCATCTTCCTGAGCTCCAAGCTCTCACCCAACCTCATGGGCGCCATCGCGGTCTGTGCGTATAGCTACATGGCACTGGTACCGGTGATTCAGCCGTTTATTATGCGCCTGCTCACCACCAAGAACGAGCGTGTCATCAAGATGAAACCGGGTCGTGAAGTGTCGCAGACAGAACGTATCCTTTTCCCCATCATCGGACTCCTGCTCACCACATTCATCGTACCATCAGGTCTGCCCTTGCTGGGAATGCTGTTCTTCGGCAACCTGCTGAAAGAGTCTGGTAAGACCACGCGTCTGGCAAAGACGGCTGGTGCAGCCTTGAACGATATCGTAGTCATGCTCCTCGGTCTCACCGTAGGTTGCTCGACACAGGCCTCAGAGTTCCTGACCTTCAACACGATCAAAATCTTCGCCCTCGGTGCCATGGCATTCATGATTGCCACTGCCTCGGGTGTCTGCTTCGTGAAGATCATGAACCTGTTCCTGCCAGAGGGTAAGAAACTCAACCCGCTCATCGGTAATGCAGGTGTCTCTGCCGTACCAATGGCAGCACGTATCTCCAACAACCTCGGCCTCGAGTACGACCGCCACAACTTCCTCCTCATGCACGCCATGGGTCCGAACGTCGCAGGTGTCATCGGCTCTGCCGTTGCAGCAGGTGCTTTGCTTGGGTTCCTCTCATGAACAATCGTCCCAAAATAGCAATTATTGACCCCAACACCCTCTCGGCGTTGGGGTTGAAGGCTATTTTACAGAACGTCATGCCCATCATGACCGTTGACACATTTGGCTCTTTTGCAGAACTGACAGCCAACGATCCAGACAACTATTTCCACTATTTCGTGGCGATGAACGTCGTTTTAGAGAACAAGACCTTCTTTTCTGAGTATCGCCGCAAGACCATTGTCCTGACGCTATCCCTCGACTCCATCTCGCAACTCTCAGAGTTTCACAGTCTCTGTATCAACGTCCCCGAGCAGGAACTCATCCGTTCACTCCTGACTCTGGAACAGCATGCCCACGGTCAGGGCCAGAACCTTCCCCCCATGCCGAAGGTGCTCCAGCAAAAGATTCTCACAGATCGTGAGATTGAAGTCATGTCACTCATCGTACAGGGCTATATCAATAAGGAGATTGCCGACAAACTGAATATCGGTCTGGCAACTGTCATCACCCACCGCAAGAACATCATGGACAAACTGGGTCTGAAGAGTGTTTCTGCACTGACTATCTATGCTGTGATGCACGGCTACGTAGACATCAATTCCATATAAGCCCTATTCCCTTCTGAAAAATTCATATTTTATTTGGTTTTTCGCTCATTTCTTTGTACCTTTGCAGCCAAAAGAACAAAAATGAACGAGAAACTCTCACAAATAAACTTTGAGAATGCCTGTGCCGAAATCTATTGTTTTGACAATGGCACAGAGGTAAAGGAATACCATGCTATGATCCATGTCAGCCAGCAAGGTCTGACATATGCTCAACAGTTGGAGGCTGTGATGAACGCCTACGATGGGTTACGTAACCGTCTGCCCGATACGCAGGCTGTCTTTAAGCGGTATTTCCTGAGTGATGCCGCTAATCAGGCTGACGATATTATCTTAGCCGATATGAGTGACTGTGCCAAGAGTATCATTGAACAAGCCCCTCTTGACGGTACGAAAGTAGCCCTGTGGGTTTACCTCATGACTAACGTAAATACACGACTCACCAACAGCGGACTCTATGAAGTCAGTCACAGCAGTTTCCGTCACTTGTGGAATGCCAGTGCCCACAATCTGGCCGCCAACTCCGAATACCAGATGAGACTGCTCTTCAACGAATATGTCATGCAATTGGCTGAAGAGGGATGCAAACTTTCTGAAAATTGTATCCGTACCTGGCTCTTCGTCAATGATATTGATTTGAACTATGGTGGTGTCGTAAGAGCCCGTAATCAGGTTTTCTTCACTCAAGGGCTCACCGTTCACACTCATTTCATCGCCTCAACAGGTATCGGAGGTCGTCAGCAAGATCCCAATGTTCTCTCACAGATGGACAACTACGCCATCGCCGGCATTCAGCCCGAACAGATACATTATCTCTATGCCCCCACTCACCTAAACCGCACCAGCGACTATGGTGTCAGCTTTGAACGTGGTACCTATGTAGACTATGCCGACCGTCGACATGTCTTTATCTCTGGTACAGCCTCCATCAACAACAAGGGTGAGATTATGTATCCTAAAGACATCGAACGTCAGACCAAACGAATGTGGGAGAATGTAGAGACCCTGCTTGCTGAAGCCGACTGCACCTACGATGATGTCTGTGAAATGGTAGTATATCTCCGAGATATCTCTGATTACCAATTAGTACGTGACTTATACGAAGAACGCTTTCATGGTAAGCCCTACATCATTGTCAATGCTGCCGTATGCCGTCCAGGCTGGCTCGTAGAAATGGAGTGCATGGCTATCAAACAGATAGAGAACAAAGCGTTTGCATCGTTCTGACTTCCCAGATACAAACAACAATTTATGAAATAACATGGCAAATTACATTAAAACAAAGATGACCGGTCTTTGCGGACTATTCGTTATGGGCTTAACAATTATGACTGGATGTAACACGACAACAGATGTAGAGCAACAAGTCAACGAACTCTACGACAAGATGCCTCAGGAAGAGCGTATCGCCCAGTTGAAGAGTATGTATATGGACGATCTCTTCGATGAACAGGGCAAGTTGGATACGGCCAAGTGTCGTGAACTGATTCCCCACGGCATCGGACATTTCTCACAGTTCTGTATGCAACAGCCCCGTGACCCTAACGAGTTGCGTGACCGTGCTGTTGCTATACAGGAGTGGCTCATGAACCATACGCCCAACGGTATCCCTGCCCTTCTCCACGAAGAGGTGCTGTCAGGTGTCAATACCAAGGGGGCGACCATTTATCCCCAACAGATAGGACAGGCGGGATCATTCAATCCCGAACTGGCTGAATTGAAGACGGTTCAGACGAGTACCGCCCTACGTAAGATGGGTGGCATATTGGCACTTTCCCCAATGGTCGACGTATGTCGCATACCTTCATTCAACCGTCTGGAAGAATCCTATGGTGAGGATGGTTACCTGTCGGCTGTGATGGGAACGGCTTTCGTGAAAGGTCTTCAACAAAGTGACCTCAAGAAAGGTGTAGGTGCCTGTTCAAAGCACTATCTCGGCTATGGTGGCGGTGGTGATGCAGAAGAGAAGGAAATGATGGAAGAGATACTGTTCCCCCATGAGGCGATGATTCGTCTGGCTGGCAGCAGATGTGTGATGCCTGGCTATCATGCCGTACATGGTACAAAATGTGTAGCCAACAGTGAAATTCTCCAGGATATCCTGCGTGACTATGTCGGCTTCGATGGTATGGTGGTGAGCGACTATACAGCCATCGACCAGTTGCCTGACCTTGATGATGTGGTACAAAAAGCGGCTGCTGCCATTAATGGCGGTAATGATGTCGATTTCCCCTTCGGTGCAAACTATCAGCACCTGCAGAAGGCCATCGACCAGGGACTTGTGAAGCCAGAGGTCTTGGAACGTGCCGTAAAGGATGTGCTCCGTCACAAGTTCCGTGCAGGACTGTTCGATAAGGGCGCCTACCTCTATAGCAAAGAAGATATCCAACTAGATACCCCCGAGGAGCGTCAGACTGCCTACGATATAGCCACACAATCGGTTGTACTGCTAGAGAACAACGGAGTACTACCGTTGAAAGATGCCAAGAACATCCTACTTACTGGACCTAATGCCAATTCTATCTGGGCGATGTGTGGCGACTATACCTATCCGGCTATGTCGTATTTCTGGAAGAAGATGGAGGACACCCCTGAGCAACCCCATATCGTCAAACTTCTGGAAGGTATGACCTCGCATAAGCCCGAAGGTTTCAACATCATGTATTCACGAGGTTGCGATTGGACAGAAGAGATTGAAACCAAATTCAGCGAACTGGGTGACGAACGTGCTTGGGAGTACGAGATTCTGCACCGAAAAGTTGATTCTGGCGAGAAGGCCGACAAACAAGAAGCCCTCACAATGGCCCAACAAGCTGACGTCATTATCGCCGCTATGGGTGAGAATGTGATGCTCTGTGGCGAAAACCGAGACCGTCAGAGTCTACGTCTTCCAGGCAAACAGGAACAGTTCGTTGCAGAACTCATAAAAACGGGTAAGCCTGTTGTATTGGTGATGTTTGGAGGCAGAGCTCAAGTCATTTCCGGTCTTGCAGAGAAATGTGCTGCCGTCATCCAGGCCTGGTATCCTGGTGAAGAAGGAGGCAATGCCGTTGCCGACATTCTTTACGGCAAAGTATCCCCCTCAGCCAAACTGTCTGTCAGCTATCCTAACACCGAAATCAACGAGGCTATCTGCTATAACTATTCAGCAGAAAAGGATCCCCGTATCCAATGGCCCTTCGGCTACGGTTTGACCTATACCACCTTTGAATACAGCAACTTGAAAGTACAGCGTGAAGCTTCAACTTCCGACCAGAGTATCAGTCTCTCGTTTGAGGTCAAGAATACGGGAGAAGTGACTGCCGATGAAGTGGCACAGATCTACCTCTCACCCTCAAATGCCGACCAGCAGATTCGTCCTATTCAGTTGCAGGGCTTTGCTCGCGTATCTTTGAAGGCAGGAGAAAGCAAGACCGTCAATGTGAAACTCTACACCGAACAATTCGGATTCTATAGTCATAAAGATCAGCGTCAATGGAATATCCAACCGGGCGAGTTTATCATTAAGGTGGGTAGCTCTTCAACAGAGATCAAACTTCAGGAGAATATCACCCTGAAAGGCGAACCCATTAACAAGCCTCTGAGAGAGTTCTATTTATCGGAGAGTTCCATACAACAATAAAATAATCGGGCAAACTCAAGTGGTTTGCCCGATTTCTTATCTGTATCTCTTTCAATTCTACTTTGCGTAAGCCACGCTACGAGTCTCACGGATCACCGTAATCTTCACCTGACCTGGATAGGTCATCTCGTTCTGGATCTTCGTAGCAATCTCACCACTCAGAGCCTCCGTCTCAGCATCACTCATCTTATCGGCACCAACGATGACACGCAACTCACGACCAGCCTGAATAGCATAGGTCTTCGTGACACCAGGATAACTCATCGCGATAGCCTCAAGATCGTTCAGACGCTTAATATATGCTTCCACAATTTCACGACGAGCGCCAGGACGGGCACCAGAGATAGCATCACAGACCTGAACGATAGGTGCCAACAGCGTCTGCATCTCCATCTCATCGTGGTGAGCACCGATAGCATTGCAAATATCGGGTTTCTCCTTATATTTCTCAGCAATCTTAGCACCATAGATAGCGTGTGGCAGTTCGCTCTCCTCATCGGGTACCTTGCCGATATCGTGCAACAGTCCTGCACGCTTTGCCTTCTTGGGATTCAGTCCCAACTCTGAGGCCATCACCGCACAGAGGTTCGCAGTCTCACGTGCGTGCTGCAACAGATTCTGTCCGTACGAAGAACGGTATTTCATCTTACCAATGATACGAATCAGTTCGGGATGCAGGCCGTGAATACCTAAGTCGATGGCCGTACGCTTACCCGTCTCGATAATCTCATTGTCGAGTTGCTTCTTCACCTTAGCCACAACCTCCTCAATACGTGCAGGATGGATACGACCGTCGCTCACCAACTGATGGAGAGCCAGACGACAAGTCTCACGACGTACAGGATCGAAACCACTGATAACGATAGCTTCAGGCGTATCATCGACGACGATTTCCACACCGGCAGCGGCCTCAAGAGCACGGATATTTCTTCCCTCACGACCGATGATGCGGCCTTTCACCTCATCATTATCTATATGGAACACGCTGACGGAGTTCTCTATAGCAGTCTCCGTAGCTACACGCTGGATGGTCTGAATCACAATCTTCTTGGCTTGTTGGTCGGCATTCAGCTTGGCCTCATCCATAATCTCGTTGATATAACTAGCGGCAGCGGTCTTGGCCTCGTCCTTCATCGACTCAATCAGACGGTTCTTGGCATCTTCTGCACTCAGTCCGGAAACTTCCTCCAGTTTCTCACGCTCCTTCAGCTGCATCTTCTCAAGTTCCTCAGCCTTCAGGCTCAGAAGCTTCTTCTCGTTCTCAATACGCTGCTGTTGGTTGTCAAGCTCATTCTTGCGACGACCCATCTCTTCCTGACGCTGGTTCAGTGAGATCTCACGCTGCTTCAGTTTATTCTCACTCTGCTGGATGTGCTGGTTGCGCTGCTGCACTTCCTTCTCCAACTCGCTCTTCTTGTTGATGAACATTTCCTTCACCTCGAGCTTTTTCTTTTCCTTGAGGACTTCGGCCTCCTTTTGGGCGGTCTCCATCATCTCCTTATATTTTCCCGTCAGCACATAACGGAACATCAGATATCCGCCGACACCTCCCAAAGCGAGTGCGCCTGCGGCAATTAACAGAACAAAAATTAAATCCATAAAAAATCTATATTAATAACCATATTCTCACTTCATTGCTTCCTCGATTTCAGAAGTCAACTTTTGGAGAACATCATTATAGGGGACTGTGTCGTTACGATGCTTGACACGCTCATACATCAACGCAATGTCTATCAAGGTCATCAGAGAGATTGTATGTTCTCCCTTCCTTCCTTTATAAGCCTGCGCATAAGCATTATAGCGGTCAGTGATGAGTTTGGCGGCAGCACGGTAGTATTCCTCGTCTTCACGATTTACCGTCACCTCTATCTCCTCATCGTAGACGTGCAGTCTGATATGTAGTTTCTCTTTGTTTACTTCTGCCATCGCTTCTTACTGGTTTGGGTCTTCATCGCTTAAGAGAGCAATGCACTTGTTGACGTCCCTGATCATTTTGGCAACTCTGGCCTTGGCATCTTCCAGATCACCATCAGTGATTTCAATCATCTTGGCCATTTTCAGAGACTGGTAGTCATGATCCGCCTGGGTCAGCTTAGCCTGCAGGTCCTTGATGTCCTGTTCGTTCTTTTCCACCATCTCATAGAGACCTTGATTCTCTTTCTTCAGTTCCTTGAACCGTTGAATCAAATCGCGTATCCGAGTTTGGAAAGTTGCTATAATCTGCTCGTTTGAACCCATGACGTAACTTTTTGTCCTACAAAAGTATATAAAATCCTTGTTAAAGGATTACCACCTCAGTAAAATTTAAGTTTTTTTATACTATTTCTCGTCTGTTTTGGGTCTTGGCTCTTTTTTTGCTAACATCACGACCTTGTAAACGAAGTTTGTTACCCACTGCTGGGAGAATCCCAGACGCTGACTATACTGACGAACAGCGACCACAGATTTCATCACAGCGGGATCAGAGAAATCGTTCTTGTTGAAGATGTCATTCACGGTCTTCTCCGTCATCGTGTATAGCGCCTTCTTCAGGAAGCCGGGCAGACGAAGCTTGAACTTCATAAGATTACCCGTCAACATCATCAGTTCCTGTGTAAAGCCCTGGAATTGCAGAAGATAGGTCTGTGCGTCCTGCATCTTCTTACAACGCTTACGCAGACTCTGGTCGATTTCTTTGAAGAAGTCATCGTCCATACCGTACATTGACTTCAACATATTCTTACAGCGACTGCGTTCACCCACACCGAGTTTATTATTCACGGTGGGCACTTTCAGCGTCGACTTAAAGACACGCAGGTCGGGCAGTGCGCTCAGATTCGTGATACCTAGGTCTGAAGCCATTGCAGCCTGAAAATACACACGGATCAGTGTCATGAAGTCCTCCATGCCACCAACCTTATGGTCGTCGTTCTTTCCGAATAGTTTATTCCAAAATGCCATATTTTTTCTTATTTTGCAGAATTTGGGTGCAAAATTACGAAAAAAAGTGAAGAGTGAAGAGCGAAGAGTGAAAAATTTGCTACCGTACGTGGATTTTTCGATAAAAAAGCAGTATATTTGCAGCGAAATATATATTGCAGTTATGAAAGGAATAGTATTAGCAGGCGGTTCTGGCACCCGTCTCTACCCCATCACCAAGGGTATCAGCAAACAACTGATTCCCATTTTCGACAAGCCGATGATCTATTACCCAATCTCGGCTTTGATGCTTGCCGGCATCCGTGAGATTCTTATCATTTCCACCCCACACGACCTTCCCGGATTCCGCAGACTCCTGGGCGACGGTTCCGAACTGGGTGTCCGTTTTGAATATGCCGAGCAACCCTCACCCGACGGTCTGGCTCAAGCCTTTATCATCGGCGAGAAGTTTATCGGCGACGACTGTGTCTGCCTCGTCCTCGGCGATAATATCTTCTATGGTTCAGGATTCACGGGTCTCTTACGTCAAAGTGTAGAAAACGCTGAGAAAGAAGGACTTGCAACAGTCTTCGGTTACTACGTCAACGACCCCGAGCGCTATGGTGTTGCTGAGTTCGACAATGAAGGCAACTGCCTGAGTATTGAGGAAAAACCCGAGCATCCCAAATCCAACTATGCCGTTGTGGGACTCTATTTCTATCCCAACAGTGTGGTAGAAATCGCCAAGCACATCAAGCCCTCTGCCCGTGGAGAACTGGAGATCACTTCCGTCAATCAGGAGTATCTCGCTCAGCATATCCTGAAAGTCCAGACCTTGCAGCGCGGTTTTGCCTGGCTCGATACAGGCACCCACGACTCACTTTCTGAGGCCTCTACCTTTATCGAGGTGATTGAAAAGCGCCAAGGACTGAAGGTGGCCTGTTTGGAGGAGATAGCCTTCAAACGCGGTTGGATCAGTAAGGAGCAGCTGGCCGAAGTGGCCAAGCCGATGGCAAAGAACGACTACGGCAAATACCTGCTGAGTCTCATCAAATAACAATTATCCCTCGCCAATCGGCGGGGGATAATCATTTTTATTTAGAGAATTCCTGTACGGTCCTCACGAGGGCCTTAGGATTACCCATATCAAACATCCGGCCTTTCAGACGGATGCCCATCATACCACTACGCTGACGAACAGCCTCAAGGGCTGAGGTCAACTCCACTTCCGTCACATGATCGCGATCGATCTCCTTCTGCATGATGTCCTCATGTAACTGCGAGAACACCTCGGGTGTCAGGATATACTGACCAAACACGCTGTAGTACTCCTTCTCCCCGTCCTTATTACGGACAGCAAGATATTCCTCAGCATAGCTGGCCTTGGGCTTTTCCATCATCGTCGACACATTCAAGACCGAACGACCCTTATCTTCCCATACACCGTGCAGGATACCGTAACGGCTCACTTCTGCCAAAGGTATCGGATGGATACTGACCATCAGCGAGTTATAGCGCTCATACTCTTCTATCATCTGTAAGGCACATGGTTTGTTGGAGTCGCTGCGATAGAGCGTGTCACCCAACAACAGCAACACGGGTTCGTTACCCGCAAACTGAGCCGCCTGATACACCGCATGTCCGAAACCGCGTTTTTCCCGCTGATAGACATAGTGCAGACGCTTCCCGATATCGAGGATATGGTTTTCGTATTCCTGGGCCTCCGGATTCAGTTTCCGCAGATGTTCCTCAGCCAAGGGACGCTCGAAATAATCAGAATACAACTGTCGTTCTTCCTCAGAACCCAGTACCAGACAGATTTCCTCGATACCACTCTGGATCAGTTCCTCGAGCAGGATCAAGATCACCGGACGCACCATACCATCCGGACACGGGATGGGGAAGAAATCCTTCTTCAGCGCACGAGTGGCCGGATAAAGTCGGGTACCGAAACCCGCCACAGGGATGATGGCTTTCCGAACCGTATGAACAGGTTTTAGCGTCAGCGTATAGGCCTTCATACCCTGATCGTTCAGATAGACTACCAACTGCTTTTGTGCTTCCTCACTACGGGCCAGGAACTGTACGGAGCCGTCACCATGCGAGCCGACGCCCTTACCGCCCCAAACCAAAGGCTGGATATTAGGATCCTGCAAGACACTATGCAGTTTCGGTGCATAGAGCGCCGATGACATCGGTGCCACCTTCTTGTCGAACAGCGCCTCCGCTTCCGTCATCAGCCGACCCAGTTCTTCGGCATTGCCCTCCGCCATATACTGAATGGCCCGTTCTACAAACGCGATGTTATCTTGTCCAAGTGCTTCATGCTCAGCCCGTTCCGCATCGGTGGTCGGGAAAGGATAGGCTTTGTTCAGATCTGAAAGGATCTTGATGGTATTCTTCTCGGCACAGAGATCGGCAAACACCCAATACAGATGTTTTTTCACGTTCAGCGAACGCACTTCGATCTCATCACCGTCGAAGGTCATCAGGTTGGGTTTCACACCGAAGGCACAAGCCTGGTCCAGACGACCGCAACGGCTACTGGTACGCAACTCTCCCACATAGGCGATGTTCATCTCGCCGAGCGTGTTGAGATTCAGATTATATAATAAATTGAACGCGCGCGCGACGAGGACACAGATAGCAGCAGAACTCGAAAGACCACTCTTCATCGGCAGCGTCATACTTGTAATCTTGATACGTACGCCACCCACCTTATACCATTCCAGCATATAAGAGGCCACACCGGCACAATAGCAGAAGAACGAGCCGCTCTTGGCGATACGTTTCAGTTCCGCCTCGTCCATCCGACAGGAGAAATCCTGCCAGAGGCCATCAATCTCAGGCGCTACGCTATAGAGCTCAAAGATGCTGGATTTCTCCACTTCGGCATAGATACCTTGTTCTATACCCGTCACAATGGCGGCACCAGGAGCGATGTCGGCATTCATCGTACGATAGTGACCAGCCCAGTCTGTATGTTCTCCAAAGAGGCAAAGACGCCCAGGAACAAATAATTTCATCATATTTTTATTGTTTTACTGATGCAAAGATAGCAAAAAAGCAACAGAATGCCCACTTTTTTACATTTTTTTTTGGTAGTTTCGATGAAAATGCCTACTTTTGCCCACGAATTATTAACATTAACAAAAATATTATTGCCTATCGAAACAGACTTTACTCCATTTAAACTAAAATGAAGTATGAGTAATTTGAAAGAGACTGACTCTGCAGCTCCGCTCTTCGGAGATTTGTCAGACGAGGAATTGGCATTGTTATATGCAAAAGGTAATAATAAAGCATTCGATGAATTGCTGACTCGTACCAAAGACAAGATTTTCACCTATATCACTTATATGGTGAAGGATGAGGATTTGGCCAACGACCTGTTTCAGGAGACCTACATCAAGGCCATCATGAGACTACGCAACCAGCAGTATTCGACCACCGGCAAGTTTGTGTTCTGGCTGACGCGCATCGCACACAACGTCGTGATGGACCATTACCGTGACCAGAAGGGCGAGCATCTCGTCGATCAGGGTAAGAACAATAACCTGCAGAACATGAAGTGTGCCTCGGTGCTCGACTCCTACCGCGAGAGCGAACTGGTTAATGAACAGGTGAAGCGTGATGTCGTCCGACTCATGAATGCCCTTCCTGAGTCACAGCGCGAAGTCGTCTACATGCGTTTCTTCCAGGATATGTCGTTCAAGGAGATTGCCGAAGAGACGGGTGTGAGCATCAACACCTCGTTAGGCCGTATGCGCTATGCGCTCATCAATCTTCGGAAGATGACGAGACAACACGGCGTAAACTTAGTCTTAGCGTAAACTGCGCAGATCGCGAATCACCTTTTCCGGATCTTGTGCCTTGAAGACGTAACTGCCACTGACGAGTACGTCGACACCTGCGGCTACCAGACGGGGTGCTGTCTCACCCTGCACGCCACCGTCGACTTCTATGAGTGTCTGACAGCCCTTTTCCTCAATCATCCTTCTGAGGCGTTTCACCTTATCGATGGTATTCTCGATAAACTTCTGTCCGCCGAAGCCCGGATTCACACTCATCAGCAGCACCATCTCCACCTCGCCGATAATGTCTTCCAACAGTGAGACGGGAGTCGAGGGGTTCAGCGTCACACCGGCTTTCATGCCTGCCTGATGGATCTCCTGAACAGTACGGTGCAGATGAGTCGTCGCCTCCAGGTGGACGTTCATCATCATCGCACCCAACTTGGCCGTCTGTTGGATATACCGTTCCGGACGGTCGATCATGTAATGTACGTCGAGAGGTTTCTCGCAGACCTTTGCTACGGCCTCAAGGACAGGGAATCCAAACGAGATATTCGGAACGAACGTGCCGTCCATCACGTCCAGATGAAGCCAGTCGGCCTCACTGCGGTTGATCATCTGGATGTCGCGGTCGAGATGTAAGAAGTCGGCTGCAAGTAATGAGGGTGATACTAATACCATAATCCTTTTTTAATTCAGGCGAGCCGCCTGGGGTTTCGTTTCTACGGGATAGCTGTAAGCAAATTGCCGGATCAGTTCTAACGACTGCTCACTGGGCTCGAATCGTTCGGGAGTAAAATGCTTCATAGGCAAATCAATTTTTATATGTTTATACCTTAGAAACGCAAATTCTCCACATTTATTATATTCAGCTACAGATTTTTACAGTTTTTTATTCACACAGGGTCGTTCGTCCGGACACAACGTGATGCAGTCAGGTTCTTACTGCCATTGAGGAAGTCCCTGGCCGACATCCGTTTCTTGCCAGCCATCTGGAGTTCGTCGATCTGAAGATACGCATCGCCCGCAGCGATGAGGAGCGTGTCCTTCTCGACGACGATATGTCCGGGCGCCTCTTCAGCCTTCCGCTCCGTCTTGGTGGCCTTGAAGATCTTCAGCACCGTCGACGTGCCTGAGGGAGAGACTACCGTCGTCCATACTCCAGGATAAGGACTCAGTCCACGTACGAAGTCGTATATCTGCTTGGCAGACTGTTTCCAATCGACCTCACAGGTCTCCTTGAAGATCTTTGGTGCCGCATGCAACGTCTGTCCGGCCGTCATCAGCTGTTCCTGCGGGATACTCTCCGGACGACCGTCGGCAGCCATGATGCGTTCCAACGTCTCCAGACAGATCTCCGCACCCAAGTGCATCAGTCCGTCGTAGACGTATTCCACATCGGCGCTGTCAGGAATGTCGAAGGGCTTCTGCATGATGATGCGCCCCGTATCGATGTCCTTGTCGAGGAAGAAGGTCGTCACACCCGTCTGTGTCTCACCGTTGATGACCGCCCAGTTGATCGGGGCCGCACCGCGATATTGGGGCAAGAGGGCCGCATGTACGTTGAAGGTGCCGTATTCCGGCATATCCCACACCACCTCTGGAAGCATTCTGAAAGCGACAACCACCTGCAGATTAGCCTGATAGCTGCGCAGTTCCTCTACAAAGTCAGGATCCTTCATCTTCTCCGGCTGCAGGACGGGTAGTCCGTGTTCCAGTGCATATTTCTTCACCTCCGAAGGCTGCATCTCCGTCTGATGTCGCCCCACGGGTTTATCGGGCTGCGTCACCACAGCCACCACATGATATTGGTGCTCCACCAGCGCCTTCAGTGTCTCCACCGCAAACTCCGGCGTTCCCATAAACACAATCCGTAAATCTTTCTTCTCCATATTGTTAATCCTCGCTCATATCTGCCACCATCTTACGGTACATCATATAGACGCGCTTGCGGGAGATGTATCCCTTCAGGTGGTTTTCCGAATCCAGTACGGGCAACCAGTCGGCCCGTGTGCGGTCGAAGACCTGCATCACCTGCGCCATCGGTGTCAACTCGTCGAGTTTCGCCTTCGGCTCAATCATCAGCTGACTCGCCGTAAAATGATGATACAGTTCTATGCGGAACATCACGTTACGTATCTTCATGATCTCCACCTCTCCGAGCAGTGTGCCTGCCGCATCCAGAACCGGCAGCACCGTCGTATGGCTGCGGCTGATCTTATTCACGATCTGTCCCAGTTCCATATCCGGCGACACCCAGTCGTAATCCCGCTCGATCACCGAGTCGAGGTTCATCAGCGTCAGCACGGCGTGATCGGTATGGTGCGTCAACAGCTTACCCTCCTTCGCCAGCCGCGCACCGTAGATGCTGTGGGGCTCAAAGATGATAATCGTCAGGTACGAACAGACGCTGACCATCATCAGCGGCAGCAACAGACTGTATCCGCCCGTTAGTTCGGCGATGAGGAACATACCCGTCAACGGGGCATGCATCACGCCCGACATCACGCCGGCCATACCCATCAGCGCGAAGTTCTTCTCAGGGATATACACGCCGATCTGATAGATGTTCCACACGCGCGAGAAGAAGAATCCCGTGAAACAGCCCACAAACAGGCTGGGTGCGAACGTACCGCCACAGCCTCCGCCTCCATTCGTGGCCGAGGTGGCGATGACCTTCATCAGGATTACCAGTGCGATATAGAACAGCAACAGACTCCCCTCCCCCGCAAACATCGAGTTGTTCAGGATCTGGTCCCAGTCGGCCTCCGTGCGACCGTTCAGCAACATATTGATACTGCTGTAACCCTCGCCGTAAAGGGCGGGGAAACAGAAGATCAGCAGACTCAGTACCGAACCGCCGATGGCCAGTTTGATGTGCGGATGCTCCTTATAGCGTGCGAAGATCCCCTCACAAAAACCCATCATACGGATAAAGTACAACGATATCAGTCCGCAGGTGACACCCAGCAGCACACACGCCGGTATACGCTCTACCGACCACTCGCTGTCGAGATGGAACGTAAACAGTGCCGCGTCGCCGCTGAAGATATAGGTGAAGCACGTCGCCGTCACACACGAGATGAGGATCGGCAGCATCGCCGACATCGTCATATCGATCAACAGCACCTCGACGGTAAACACCAGTCCAGCTATCGGCGCCTTGAAGATTCCCGCGATGGCGCCTGCCGCACCGCAGCCCACCAGTGTCATCAGGATCTTACGGTCCATGCGGAACAGCTTGCCCAGGTTCGAGCCGATGGCCGAGCCCGTCAGCACGATTGGTGCCTCTGCTCCCACCGATCCGCCGAAGCCGATGGTGATGGCCGACGCGATCACACTCGACCAGCAGTTATGCGACTTCAGCCTCGACCTGTTCGACGAGATGGCATAGAGTATCCTGGTGATGCCGTGCGAGATATTGTCCTTGACGATATACCTCACGAACAACGAGGTGAGATAGATGCCGATGACAGGATAGACGAGATAGAGCCAGTTGGCATGCGACTTCTCGAACGAGCTCGTCAGCAGCATCACGATCTGGTTGATGATCCAGTGGAGCGAGAAGGCGGCAACGGCGGCAAAGAAGCCCACCAGCAGTGCCAGGATGAGTATGAACATCCTGTCGCTGACATGCGCCACACGCCAGTCGTGCAGGCGCTGTACCATCGTCATTCCTTCCCTTATCGTCATCGCTTATTTCCTGATAATGGTCACCTCGCCGTTTTCCTTCAGTTTGATGATACACGACGGCGTGTGCGGTTTATGTTCCTGCCGGCGACTCCAGCAGACGTAGTCCACCGCCTCGATGATCCTCGGGTCGATGTCGCCGTAGTTCTGTGCGGCAGGCTCGCCGCTGATGTTCGCCGACGTCGAGACGATGGCCTTCTGAAAACGGTAGCACAGTTCCTTCGAGAAGGGTTCCTGCGTGATGCGGATACCCACGCTGCCGTCTTCGGCAATCAGGTTCTCCGCCAGGTTCACCGCACCGTCCAGGATCAGTGTCGTCGGCTTGGTATCTCCCTCCTTCAGACTGTCAATCAGCTGCCAGGCCACATCGGGCACCTGCCGGAAATAGCGCTGCATCCGTGCGTCGGAGTCCACCAGACAGATCAGCGCCTTCGAGTCGTCGCGCTGTTTGATGGCGTACACCCGCTTCACGGCCTCTGCGTTCGTGGCGTCACAGCCAATGCCCCAGACGGTGTCGGTAGGATAGAGTATCACCCCCCCCTTTCTCATCGTCTCCACCGCCCGGCGTATATCTTCCTCTCTGGTCATTGCTTATCAGAATTTATAACCGAGGGTGATGACGACACACTTGTGGCGCACGTCATCCTCGAAGTTAGAGAACAGCTTGGTGATGCCGAAGTTGTAACGGGCGTCGAGCGTCAGACCGTTGTACTCATACGACAGACCCACGGGGATGGCGAGGTCGAACTTATTGATCTTCATGTCGTCATCTTCGAGCAGAGTCTCGAGGGCACGGTCCATGTCTATTCTCTGACCGTCGTGCTCCATTCTGGCCTTCACCCTGTAGGCGGGCTGCACACCGGCCTTGATGGCCAGTCCCGGCAACACGTAGTAGTTGGCCGTGATGGGGAATGCAGTGTAGTAGACGTTCATCTTATACTTTTCGCTGTCATCTTCGATCGTCGCACCCTGGTCGGTGAAGAGCACACCGGCACCGATACTCAGCTGGTCGGTAGCGAAATATTCGAAATCCACGCCGTAGGTCACGTTCACCTTCATCTTGGAATCTTCCAGGTTCGTGACGTCCGACATCGTGATACCCACACGGGGCTGGAACGTCGTCTCGCCCTCCTTGTGCTGGGCCTTTGCGCCCACCGTAGCCATCATGGCGGCTACTGCCATTATCATAATCTTTTTCATAATCAACATGATTTATCGAATGCAAAGGTACACAAAAAAGCCGAAAGTACCAAGACTTTCGACCAATTATTTAATATACGCAAGAATGGTTCCTTCTTTTTAGAAATCCACATACCTTCTGTTACCTTTCGGCCTTACCGCGAAGTGTACCCAGATGGTCGTGCCACGCTTCTCCAAAATTAGTTCATCGAAGTCCATTTTCTTACCATCCGCGATATCCAGTAGGATACAGGCATAGCGTATCGCCTGCTCCTTACCCGCGCAGTGGATGTCCACCGCACAACCCGTCAGATGGTTCGAGTGGGTTGCACCTCCACAGAGCTGGTTCGTATCCGGCGACCTGAAACCACTATTGATCACGATGGGACTCTCCTGTGACACACAGGGACTGTCCCCTCTGTGAGCAGGGAGCGCAGTGACCGAATTACAGGGGGACTGTCCCTTGCGTGTCACCCTCCTCTGACCGTAAAGCAAATTATACCTGCTCCTCAACTCCTCCAACCAGTTCTCACAGAGATTTATGAGGTTCTCGATATGCACCCTCGACGGGATGTTCCCATCCTGCGGATGATAACTTGTCTTCGTCATCTCCCCTAATGAAAAGTGAGGAGAGAGTTTAATACTTTTATTTACTTCTACTTCTTTCATAATCTACTTTGTTATTACTAAAAACTACATAACGAAACGGGAAAACGGCAAAACGGGAAAACGGCAAAACTATAGCATGACTGTTCCAGTCTTGCGATACAGGGCTTTCACCTTGCCGTTGTCCTTGAATTCTCCAGTCTTCACGGCCAGATGGTCTGCCAGCAACGTGCGGGCGCGACCTCGTGCCGATGACTCACCTTCCAGTCCGAAGCAGCGCATGATGTCTTCGGCAGTGAACTCCTCAGGCAGACGGTTAAACGCCTCGATGGTTTTCTGCTTGCGACGGGCGTTAGCCGACACGTCGCGCTTCTGGTCATCAAAGTATTTCTCGGCCATAGCCCCAAAGTAATGACGCTGACAGGCATACTGGATGTTCACCAGCAATTCCGTGAGACGCCAGTCCACATCATCCGTCTCGAACTCACCGCACCAGTAGTTGCCCTCCTGATGGATGCAAGCCCAATGGCGCATCACGATAAACGGAGCCGCAAAATTCAGACCGTGATAAGCACAACGCTTCAGGAGCATTTCGTCGGCCTTGGAGTTGTTCTCCTTGGCGTCAACCATGCGGCGAGCCGTCCAGTCGTAAAGCTCATCTACAATCTTATCGAGACTCAGCAGACCCTTCACACGATCCAACTTGAAAGCCCACTCCTTCAGGCGACCATCGCTCTCGATATCCACCGTCTTCTCGCGCTCCATCATCTCAAAATTGGTGGCTGGCAGAGGGATGCAAGTCAAGCGAGTGGCCAATCCTGAACCGAAATTCTGCTCATTCACCTTCTTCTTCAGCGCGATAGGCGTGCCCGTATAGATGAAGTTCCAAGTCACATAGAAATCCTGAAGGATCGAGTCGTTGTTCGAATACGCCTGACCGTCTTCTTCGTTATGGAAGGCCTTCAGTTCCAGCGACTGCTTGTCAATCCAGGAGCCACCTTTCTGAACGGTTACCGTGTTATCCAGCTCTGTATCGAACGTCAGCATGTGCAGTTGCATGGGCTGACCATCCACTTCCTCCACAGAGTTCACCATGTCCTGAATGAACTGGGCGTTAGAGGTTCGAGCCGGATGGACTCGTACCACCACCTTCGGCTTCTTGGGCTTCTCTTTATTGGCCCCCTTGGTGCGCATCTGCTCGCGATAAGCATTGATGGCATCCTTGCCCACCTTGTCGGCAGCGACGATAGGGGCAGCCAATAGTTTGAACAAACGAGTAGCAAAGCTCTTACCGCTTGCTGGATCACCAATAATCAGCGTCGAATTATTCAGACGTCGCAACTCTTCAGGACGATGATAAAACCTATAGGTGCAGCGCGTCATCAAGGTCATCAGCAGCCCACCGCCTACAAACAGCGCCGCAGGATACTGGTTCTTCTTCAGTCCCTTACAGATATCCTTCAACAGCGGAAAATCCTGCATCATCTCCTCAATCTTCTCGCCCCAATCCCACAGCCAGCGGTTGATGTCCTCCTCCGACCTATCACTCGGGCCAGGCCCCAGCGATAGGTTCATCATCTTCGAGATTCCCTTAGGAGGCTCTTTGCAGGCCGACTCCACGATGCTTCGCAATTCCTGTTCGTCGAGCCCGTACCTTGGCATCACCTGCATCAGCTTTTGAGGATTATTATCGCAGATCGCCCTGAGATTCACCGCCAACTGATACAGCTTCACGTTCCTCTCGCCCTCCTGTGGCTCGCCGCCATTCCGCTTCCACCATTCGCTGATAATCTCGCTATACGGCCTTCCCTTAAACGACAACTCAGTTTTCTTTTCTGACGACAACTCTGACAACTTGGACAACTCTTTTTCAGGCAGGACTTCTGCCTGTGGCGACAAATTGTCGCCATTAATAGTTGTTTTAGTTGTCATAGTTGTCGTTAATAAACTATCCGTTGTCGCAGCAGCACGACTATGACCAGCACGATACTCAGCATCATATTTCTCAGCAAATTCCTTGTTCTCATACGTAAACAGTTCTTTGTCAATAAATAAAATATCCGATTCCTTGCAGATGAACGACATCCTCGATGCGTCCTTGCAACTTTCGTCAACCTCCACGCCCAAGACTTCTGCCATCGCGTGCTGATTGTCGATGAGATTACCCTTCGCTACATCGGCCTTGAAGACCACTTTCAGACCATGTCCGCTTGGGGTTATATATACGAGCAAGATTTTTGACGACCGCTCGGCTTTGCCGCTTGGCTCGTCCAAGAACTCTGGTTTTTTATTTGACGACAACTCTGACAACTTAGACAACTCTTTTTCAGGCAGAATTTCTGCCTGTGGCGACAAATTGTCGCTATTAAATGTTGTTATAGTTGTCTCAGTTGTCGTTAATCCCCAACTCTCAAATAGTTGTCGAGGATTCTCGACGTGGTCGATGTCCATCACCACGAGACCCGTCAAGCGTGTAGCACTCTGCTTGCGCCAGAGCCCCAGTTTCCCAGCCTTAGATGTGGTTTCGTCGAATGTCGCCTGAAAGATGAATGCAGGCAACTTGCGCTTCAGCGAAGCCTCGCCAGTCTCACGATACTTGTCGATGTTCTCGTTCCATTTCGTCGCCCTGACGAGGGCCCAGAACTGGGCCTCGTCTACTGGCAACGTAGGATTTACAAAACTCTTCTGATAACAAAATCCCATACACTTCTCCTTTCGTTAAACACTTTCGATGATATAATTCTCAATCAGTGCCTGCTTGATCAGTTCGTTCTCCTCATCGAAGATAGCCAACTTCTCCTCCAGTGAGAGTTCTTTCGGCACACTTGAGTAGCGCTTCACTCGCTCTATTGAAGCCTTCAGCCAACCCCAAGGCGTTTTCTTCAGCAATTCGTCCTTCTGACGCTTCCTCGGCAGGCGGTTGTACGCCTTGAAAGTTAATTTACCCGTGTCCTCATCCAAGTACAGAACACCTTCCACTCGCTTTTCTTTCAGCAACTTGGCCATCACGTTGATGGCATTCAAAACAAAAACATACTTTTTCATAATCGATTCGAATTAGTGAGTGTCAGGAGAAAAGCGAAGTTTTTAGTTTGAGCTCAATTACATCCGGATACGTTTCCTCCGCTCACGCCTTCGACTCGGTTATTGATTATTCTTGGAAACTAATCTCCGTAATTTCTCGTAATTGTCCGTAATAATATTATGGTCAATTATGATTAATTATGGTCATTCGTTTCTTAAAAATCTCTCATTCGTTTCTTAACAAATCACGATCTCTTTCGTTTCCCTGAGTCGTACGACTCCTCCGTTTTGCAGTCCAGCGTTCTTCAGCCCATCGGCCATTTCCCACTGGCGGCACACGTACTTTTGTTCCACTTTCAGTCCCATCTTCTGGCAAACCCTTGTGCCGTCGCCCAAACATTCCTTATGCTTGCACGATGCACAAATCTTGTTCACCTTGATGTGATAAGCATTCATTGTTGTTTCCATTATGCCACACCTCCTTTCTCGTCCTCTATCCATGCATAACAAATCTCCAATACGTAGTCCGCCGAGGGGCAACCTGTCATCCGCATAATGTCCTCACATACGTAATCCACCATGTCGAGTGCCAGTTCCTGTTGCATCTGGCTACTGAACCCCAACAGCTGCTGATTGAGCATAAACAGCAACGACTTGCTTACTTTGTTCTCCAGTCTGTGCATCACGCTCTCTGCATCATGCTCCATGTACTGAACTCTCAGGAGGTCATCCTCTTCGTAGATGAATTCTCCACCTCTTCTCTTTTCAAAAATGTTTTGTCTTACCATAACTTTTTAAATTCGTTTAATTCGTTCGCTCGGCTCTGCCGCTTATTCGAGCAAAGCGAGTCTTAAGAAATTCGTTGTCGTTTTTATCTTCCGACAGTGCAAAGTTCGCAATAAAAAATCACCCCTCGATGGCTTTATTTTCTATCGTCCGACGAATCGTCCGACTCTCTCAAAATCCGTCCGACAAACCGTCCGACTTTCTGCTTTGAGCCCTCATAAAGGCACTCAAAAACTGCTTGATCAGGTTCTTTCTTCTCAGCGCCTCACTCGCCTTAGGAGCATCCGTAAACGTCCAATCAGGATATTTGCCCTTCACCTTGGCTATCGTGTCATAGATCGTGGTGCGTCCAGGCAGATTGTCGAACTCAGCCTCACGCATATAGTCAATAAAGTCTTTGGGCGTGTAGAAGAACGGCAATCCTTTCACCACGTTCTCGTTCATGGCCACCATCAGGTAAGCATAGTCGCAGGGATAACGAAATGCCAGTGTCTGTCGCATTTCGCGAATGGCCGAGGCCACATACGTGTCAGTGGTCATTTTCTTGTCGCCACTCTCACACACGTTCAGCACCTCTACCATTGGGCACAGGCTCACCATGCCCATAAACTTCTCAAAAGCTGCGTCGTCAATACGCAATACAACTTGTTTCATTTTTTCCAAGTGTTTGTGAGAAGAGAAAGATTGCTAGCTTTTCACCTCAGAGGACTCTCACTCCACTCGGGTTAAACAATATGTTGGTGTCCTTTGGCCGATAGCCAAAAAAGAAGCACCCGCAAGAACGGACTTTCCGTCTTACGAGTGCAAATATACGATGTTTTCGTGGGGCGGTTCGTTTACCCTATGTAAACCCTACGATAATTTTTTCACTTCGAATTCCAGATATCTATCATCTTCTGTTTCATATCCTCGAAAGGCTTCGTATGCTTCTCAAGCTTGGTGCTGTCCGACATCGTAGTCGCTGGGACAGGTACTTGGGTATAACGGCTCCTATGACTCAGGTACCTGTCCCCACGGCTACTGTCATTTTTTCAACCGTACAGGTCGAAAAAAAATCCAAAAATACTTGCAAATCTCAAAAATAATCCTTAAATTTGCATTCAAAAACAAATAGTTTATGGTGACATAGCAAAGACAAAGAAATGAAAACATTCTTACAAATTAATAACCAAATGACAAAAATTATGATTATGAGATTAACCTGTCAAAAAGAATTGAGAAAGAGCCTCGGGCTCGTTGTGTTGTTTATTGGAACCGCGATGGTGCCCACAGTTAGTTACGCCCAGTTCGGTTCACTGAAGGGCCTAGCCAAGAAAGCCAAGGAAAAAGCTCAGAAGACCGTCGGCAATTCGACAGAAAGCATCAGCGGCGTAACCGAAGGCGTATCATCAGCCACGCGCGGTACCGCCCCTTGGCCCATGCAAAGTAGTAATCCTGTGTATAACGGGAAGAGCACAGAAAAGTTCTTGCTGGGTATCGCTGAGGAGAGCGATGAGTCTCTCGTTGAGTTGCGCGACCAGATGTACGCCCGTTTCAAGGCCAATGCCAAGCTTGCCAAGGCTGGTGATATGAACACAATGGACGAAAATCAGAATTTCACTAGGTTCTATTATGCCATCTTCAACATCGTCAATTGCAATGTGTTCAATGTCAGTGTCTCCGGTGACAAGATTGATGCCAGCGATGCCCACTACCTCATCACCTCGAATAAGGGCGGCGGCATAGGCTACTTCGTTATGGACAAGGGCGGCAAATTCCAGTTCGTGACGCAGAAGGACGACGGAGCCTTCCTCAACGGTGAAGAGCTCGCCACCGCCAAACAGGCGGCAGCCCGTATGCGCAAACTACAGATTCTGACAAAAGGGCTCAATGAGATGTACCAGAATGCGGGCGAAGACTGCGACCGTGGGCTCCGGATGATGAATGAATACTGCGGCCTCTATGCCGACGCGGTGGAGAAAGCCTGTGCCAACAACACGCCTGAAAACATTGAGCGCAAGCCCCGTCCTGCAGCAGGCAAGATGCATGCACAATTGAAGGCGCAGGCCCTGCAGGTGGCAAAGGCAGAAGACCCTGATGTGGTCGATGTGATCATCACCAGTGCTGCCTGGGATGTGAAGATGAAGGGTCTGGTACCTCTTCTGCGAAATGTCTACGGCTACTATGTCGTAAAAGATGCCCAAGGCTTGATGTGCCTCTCACGTGCCTGGACCGAGGACTATCTTGGCAACGGCAAATATGGCAAGATGCGCCCGGGCGGTGTAGGCGTGGGTAGCCCGTTCTATATCAAATAACCAATGAAAGGATATTTTAACTAAAATATTACCCAATATGAGAAAAATTTGTATATTGATTTTTGTGTTGTTTGCGCTCGGCCTCAGTGCCCAGCCCATCAGTGAACAGGAGGCTTTCGAGAAAGCCCAGCGTTTCCTTCAGGGTAAGAACATCGTCAGTCCCGCCAAGGCGCGTAGCCTTAGCCGTGACATGAATGGAACTCCCTACAAACATCTCTACCTCTTTAATGTCGAGGACAATGGCGGCTTCGTGATTGTTGCCGGTGACAGTCGTGCCCGTGAGATCCTCGGCTATAGCGACCAGGGTCATCTGGACTACAGCCGGATGCCTGAGAACATGAAGTGGTGGCTCAGCCAGTACGACGAGGCCATAGCCAGCATCCCTGCCGACGCGCTCCCAGCAGAGACACGCGTCGATGCCAGCAAGACCGACGTGGCGCCAATGATGTCGTTCTCCTGGAATCAGACGTACCCGTACAACTCTTATTGCCCGCAGGGGTGTCTCGCGGGTTGCGGACCACTTGCAATGGCACAGATGATGGCTTTCCACAAATTCCCGAGCAATCTGCCTGCCGTAGAGGCATATACCGACAAGAACGGCATCAATATGGATGCCTTACCGGCCAACTACATCGACTATGACAATATGTCGTCCACCGATGCTGCTATTCTGGTGCGCTACTGCGGGCAGGCTATCAAGGCTGACTATAGTGCACAATACACGAGCTCCGATGCTACTACGATACCAAATGTATTGGTCAGGAAATTCGGTTTCGACGAAGGAGCTTGTAGCGTTTATCGTTCAGCTTACAATTCACAGGAGTGGGACGATCTGCTTTATAAAGAACTGAGTGAGGGAAGACCTTTCATCCTCGCAGGCCAGGTAGGTGACGATCAACATAACGGCCACATCTTTATTTGCCATGGATACAGTCAGGGATACTATGCCGTGAACTGGGGCTGGGGCGGCGAACTGAACGGTTGGTACGCCATGAACGCCATGAATACAGCCAATGGAGACTTTAGTTCGGATCAAATGGCAGTCATTGGCATCCGTCCCAATGCAGGTGGTACGCACGACTATCCTTCCTTCTCCATGTCCAGAATTGAGGTCACCAGCCCGCTGACGGTTAACAGGGGTTCTGCGGCTGAAGCTTTCAGCAATATCAAAATCGAGTGGAAACTCAGGAACTCATTGCTGGATCCGGCAGACTACCGGTTTGCACTGGTCATGTTCACGCCGGAAAATAAAACCGAAATTCTGTGTCTTTACGATCCTGTTACTTTCCTCGTCCATTACGCATATAGTGGTGACGCCAAGATTAACATCGACAGCAAGTACGGCGACGGCATTTATCGGATCAGCGTGATGGCCCTGAATGTCGCAAAGCAAGAATGGGAATTCCTACAAGGCATGTACTGGCGCTATATCCAGGCAGTCATCAGCGGCAATACGATTACGTTTACCAATTACCCCGATGTCGATGCTCCCTACCAAACTGGCGTTTATCCAGGATGGCCTGTCTATCCCGATGATCCTGAAGACCCAGATAATCCAGATGACCCAGATGTCGAGTGGCCTGAGGGAAATGCCATCATCGACTATCCTACGATAAAGGTTCAGTACAATAACGAGTACATCGTTGCCGAAACCAGTTCAAGCACACTTTCAGACCTGATAGAAAGCCAACTTGGCATGACAATGACCACCTTCGATGCCAACTATCTTGCCGACTGTTTCCCAGATGACTATGATACGCCTGTTTCTACCGAGGATGCACCATACGTATCTCCATACGCTTATAATTTCAACGACGAAGGACAACTTGAGAGGAACTGGTACGACATGAAGCTTTTCAACTTCAGTACCGACATATATGGTGGAGGTACGCCGTCCATGACTGGAGGCGAGGATACTGAGCCGGAATGGGAGTATAAGGCTGTGGCCGCTTACTGTCCCAACAAGGATGGTGCCGGTAAGCATGTCATCTCCTATGAGATGTCTGAATATCAGGCCGAATCATTGTTGGAAGGCCAGACGGCCCCCGTCACCTTCACCCGCTGGGTACGATACTCTGCCAAGAAGAATCAGGATGGTATAGTCGAGGCACCATACCGCTATGTCTGGATCAGGCTCCCGATGGAGATTTCATGGCTGGGAGATGATCCTGACGCTATCAGATGCGTGAGAAGTGACGAGGTGAAGAGTAATCAGTGGTACACCTTGCAGGGCCACCGTATAGCACAGCCCACAAAGAAGGGACTGTATATCAAGGATGGTCGCAAGGTCATCAAGAATTAGAATAAAGGCGCAAGGGGGCTGTCCCCTTTGCGCCCTATAGCCGTGGGGAGGCACCTGGGGTATAGCAGCCGTCATACCCAAGTACCTGTCCCTGCGACTACTGTCTCTTTGGCCTCCAACTCAATGGAGGCGACAGCTGCCTGATGGGTATCATCGTGGATGAAATAGCCCAAGCATTGTATATGTGTCTCTATGCATTCAAGCATGGACAGGATGCGGCTCTTAGACATCACAAATCGTCGTAAAAAATGATGTTTTTGATGATTGATCTTTAAAAAAGACGGCTGCAAAGTTAATAAAAATCCGTCGCCTTTCATCAGAAAAGCGACGCTATTTTCCGGCCTTCATAGTTAAAGATTGTAAATAGGCCTACATGCATTCTAAAGGGATCGAATTCGACCCCTTTATCACGCAGGGTTGACTCTGTGTGAGCACTGTCCCATACCTCATTGCTCTTCTTAGCGTGTAAGCATGAAATCCTGAATCGGGCGTTGCGACCCACTTCCAAGTCCGACCATTTTCGTGAGCTCACGAAAATGGTCATCAATGCTGACATTCAGCGACTTACAAGATTCCATGGCTCTGCCAATGGCCACCACGAAATTCTCCCATCTGGCATAGCCGAGTACTGATATCCGCACTTGGTATGTAACAAATGCGCTCGGGCTTTGCCCGCTTGCTACTTAAAGGACGCAAGAACCTTCCCTCTGTAAATTCCTAACCCTCTCGAATTCGAGGGGGTTAAATTCGGATTATGTAGAGTTCCTTAGAAGCCAAGATTGCCGATTGTATTACGATTTCGTATCACAATGTGGACAATCCCTTCTGCGCGTCCTTGATTCTACCCAAACTTCTACACCTTATTTATATATAAAAGGAAAAACCAAAACGTCAGCTCTGAAACTAATTACAAATATATTGGATTTAATGTTAACACGGGGCAAAGCGGTGGCCTAATTTTATGCCCCAATTCTTATGCCCTACATATTGAAAGATAAATCTGCAAGGCTTGCATGTTATTTTTATTTTGTTATTTGAAGGAAATTGTTTATCTTTGCAGCAAAATTATATGCTTATGAAATTTTCTATAGCCTTCAAGAATCTCCCATTCGTGCCTGAAGAGAGGCAGGTGATCTATATTGAGAACAAATTTGATGAGCGTGTCAATGCGATCATCAAAGAGAATTATGAGAGGTTGAGGTGGGACTTCAAACGAGCAAATCTCGATTTCGTCTATCTCCCAATGTTCTTTGATGACGAGGAAATCAAAGAGAAGGTCCTGTACTATGCCCCATATCTTACATCGGAGATCATGGAAAAGATAGAGTTGCGAAGCAGCTACCTTTTAGGATACATGAGCCACATAGAGAATAAGAAGAAAATTGTTCCTTCTTTCCTCTATGCGCCAAATATCGAAGAAGACGAGTGGATATTTCAAGGCCAGACTATAGATATCATCGATAAAGAAGGCCTCGCTATTAACGAATGGTTTACTGATGCCATTTATGATATAGAGGTAGAACTAAAGCCAATTGCTCATTATCAATATAATAAATTAGAGGAAAGAGAACAACCTGAAACAAGTTGCACAACATCTGAGATAAAAGTAGAATATTCTTCGACTCCAAATCTTTGGGACAAAATAAGAAGGAAAGGTCTCAAATTTGGGAAAAGTATGGTAGAAGAGGAAGATTCTGCAGGTGCATGCAAAAATGTTGCAGAAGAAGAAAGCTTAGATGAAATTCGCGAAGAGAATGTACAAGACATCATAGACACTCTAAACAGAACTGTTGAGCGACTACGGCTTAAAGGCATGTCCCTTGCAGCTATTTTGGAATTAGTTGTTAAGGGTGAACCCATCTCCAAACTTCATATAACGGATGACAATAGACTATTTCTTTCTGATTATTTAGATATGGAGATAGTTCTCGGGGCGCGATATAAGGCTGTATATTTCCTTTTCTTGAATCATCCCGAAGGCATCATTCTAAAAAGACTCGAAGACTACCACAAAGAATTGGTTAATTACTACAAACAGACATTTGGCTATGATGAATTACCACCCAAATTGATGGAAAATATTAAGACCCTTGAGGTTCCTGGTAATAATCAGATAAATGTTGTTATTTTAAGAATACGAAAAGCCTTTGAAGGACTTTTCGATGAACATTTGGCAAAGCATTATATAATAACGGGCAAACAAGGTGAACCCTATAAGATACCACTTGATCAAAACTTGATAGAATGGGAGGACGATTATGAGTGAAGTAAAGCAACAGGATCTGTTTGATGAAGAGCAGCGAGATAAAGAATTATCTACAATAGACCAACTCTTCAAAGACGTCAAACGATATCGAAAGTGTTCAGAATTCCAAAAGAGATTGGATTTTTATTCCAGTTTTCCTTATCTTGGTGTCTATAATGCAGAACTTGTAGCTCAGCAACGGCCAGGAGCCAGATTTGTGCTTACAGCCAAGAAATGGGCAGAATCATATAATCGAAAGATAAAACCCAATGCAAGACCCCTTATTATTCTTGTTCCTTTTCATCCTGTTGATTTCTTGTTTGATGTTACTGATACCAAGCCCATAGACAACATAAAAAATGTAGATGACAATGCTGTCATTGAAAGAATTATCGAACGATATATGTTCGATTACAAACGTGGTGAGGGCTTTTATATGGATAATCTCTGGGTTAATTTGGAAAAACAAGGTATATATTATAAGAGAATCATTGCTGGTTCAGAATTGCATGCTGAAATCAGCACAGATCAGTCTGAGCTACTATATGTTCACGTATATAAAGATGTCGAATTACCTCATCATAACTATTTCACCATAAGCGTAAACTCGGGCCTCAGTAGAACAGAAGAGCTATCAAGAATCTTCCATGAACTTGCCCATCTGTTCTGTCATCATTTCACCTGTCCATGGTGGGAAGGGCGTCCCTGCACAACGACAGAAAAGGAATTTGAAGCGGAAACCGTTTCTTTTCTTGTATGTCAACGTCTTGGCATAAAATCCCATGCTATAGATTATCTCGCTCACTATTTTGATGAGAATGATCTGATTCCGGAAATATCGGCTGAGTTAGTTTTCCAAGCTGTGGACATTATTCAGGATATGGTTTCTGGATATATGAGCGTCATCGATTGCTTGCTCTATAAGAAAGACAAAGAGTTTAAAGCAAAAGTAGACATCGAGAGAGAAAATAAGAAAAAAGAAAGAGAACAACGAAAATCGTTCTAAGATCTGGTTTAGCTACTTATTCTATTGGAAGTGTAAAGGTGTTGCAAGCCTTGCATTTCCATTTTTCTTGTTTTGTGTAGATTTTACTCCTATCTTTGCATCGTGAAACTTTTTAAAAGCAAAGATTATGGAAATTAAAAGAATTATCAATCTCATCATCCTTGATGCCTCAGGCTCAATGGAAAGTATCTACAATCAGGCACTCAGTGGTACCAACGAAACCATTCAGACAATCCGTATGGGCCAGAAAGACCATTCGGAACTGCAGCAGTGCCTTACTCTCGTATCCTTTAACTCAGGTAAGGATTATCTGAAGGTAAAGTATTCTGTTGCTCCTATCGACGAAGTGAAGGAGATTACAAAGGAAGACTATGTGGCCTGTGGCTGCACGGCTCTCTATGACGCTATGGGAGAAATGATCTCTGAACTCAAAAGAAAGTTGACTCCTGAAGACAGAGTCTTAGTAACTGTCATCACTGATGGCTATGAAAATTCCTCTACGCATTGGTCTGGCCCACAGATCAAGTCTCTCGTTGAAGAACTACGCCAGACAGGATGGACATTTACATATATCGGCGCTAACCAAGATGTGGAAGCTGTTGCAGGAAGCATGGGTATCCGTAATTCACTGGCTTTTGAAGAAACGGAAGAAGGTGCCAAAAGAATGATTAAGATGGACAGAAGATGTCGTAGCCGTTTTTATGATAAGCTACATGTCAAATTGCATGTAGAAGAAGATAATTTATTGGAAGATGAAGACTATTTTAAGTAACAATAAGATATAAAATAAAAACTTTATAAAATGGCAAAGTTAGGTTTAAACCAGTTATTCCAGATTCCAGCTGATGCTGTCGAGAATCAGAAGGGAAAGACTTTTGTTGGTATTGACTTCGGAACCAGCACGACTATTGTATCCGTAGCTAGTTACAATACCAAGAGCAAACAGGTGGAGTGTACTACGCTCCACTTGGTACAGAAGGAACCGGATGGAAACATTGTGGAGTCAGAGTTGATGCCTACTGTCATTGCCATTAACCATGATGGGTCTCCTCTGGTTGGAGAAGGTGCCTACAAACTGAAAGGCAATCCCGATTATACCTTTGGCGAGAATATCTGGTATTCATTCAAGATGAGTCTTGGAACTGATCTTGGCCCTGTATGGTACAATAGCCTGCAGTCACAAATCAAGTCCCCGCAGGATGCCACACGTTTTTTCTTCAAGCAACTGAAACGTTGTGTCGAGAAAGCCTGTCCTGACACTGAAATCCACTATGCTGTCAGCATTCCTGCATCATTTGAAAGCAATCAGCGCAAAGATCTGCTTGATGCTTTGAAGGCAAATGGGATTCCCATGACAGGAAAGAATCTGATAGACGAGCCTAATGCTGCTTTCATTGGCTACATCAATCCAGATGAGTCATACAAAGAACCTATTGAACTCAATGAGGGCTACAATCCAAAAGTTCTTGTTTTTGACTTCGGGGCAGGAACTTGTGACATTTCCATCCTGGAAATCAGTGCAGACTATCAAGGTTGTCACTCTAAAAACCTCTCAATTTCACAGTTCACGGAACTCGGTGGTAATGACATTGATCGCTATATAGCTAACAACTACCTTCTCCCCTCGCTATTGAAGAGCAACGGAATGGAAGAGGACGAATATAGTGAAAGTCAGAAAGAAGTGATAGCCTCTCAGCTGATGGGAATTGCGGAACTTTTGAAGATAAAGATATGTAAAGACTGTGAATTCCTTTTGGATGACAAGGGAATGTTAGACTCTGTCATTGCTCAGAATGGTGGTCGTACTATCGAAATTCCTGTCAGCATCTATACGGATTACAAACAACTAGTTCAGGATTCGTTTAGGTTGACTTATAGTGATTTTATCCATACGATGGAGGTATTCTTTAAAAAGAATATTTATCAGGCGGCAACCACCGTCAAACGACAGAAACGGTATAACAGTGTCTATGCGACCATCAATTCTGCTATCAAGAAAGCCCATGTCTCTAAGGATGAAATAGACTTTGTGATGATGGTTGGTGGCTCTAGCAAGAATCCCTTCGTACAGCGTAGCATCAAAGAGTACTTTGGCGACGGAACCAGAATTCTCTTACCCCCTGATATGCAGAAACTGGTATCACAGGGCGCTGCCATCCACTCCTTGATGACCAATGCCTTTGATATATCAATGGTTCGGCCTATTACCAGTGAACCTATAGTGATTATCACAAAGGACAATCACTCAGTTCCTGTAATTGCTGCTGGCACAGAGATTCCTTTCCCTATTGTCAAAATCAATAGGTTTAATACTGGAGAGATTGAAAAGGATTGCATCGAGATTCCCGTTTGTGTCAGCAATGAGAAGAAAATGCTGGCCAATCTCCGTATTGAAGCCCCAGACGGAAATGTATTCCCCGTAAACACACCAATCGAGATCACTTTGGAAATGAACGCTGATAAGGTGCTCGCAGTTCATGCTACTTGTCTGGGTGAAGTATGCGCTGTCGAATCCGAGAATCCCTTTGCGAACACCTACCAGACAGACGACGAAAGAAAGATCATGTTGGCTGAGCGCGAAACTTATGTTGCTGCCGATAAGAATGGGGGCATTCCCACAAAGGACTCATTAGTAAAGCTTAGAAATGCCTATTCCATTGCTGAGAATCAATACCGAGAGGCCGAGGTGTTGGAAATGCAACTGAAATACTATCCACAGGATAATATGTACAATCGCCTTGGAGTTTTGTATCACAATTGCGGCAACATCAGTAAAGCCATTTACAATTACAGGAAAGCCATCGAGGCTGACGAAGAGATTCCCTGGCCACATTCAAACCTTGGACATGATCTGTATCGGATTGGCAAATACAGAGAGGCAAAGAAGGAGCTGAAGAGAGCCATCGAATTGAAAGCTGATCTGCCTGCAGCTCTTATCATCTTGGGAGAAATATACGATGAAGAAGAGGACAAGGATACTGCCAATGAACTTTTCGAGCAAGCCTACAATATCCTGATGCGTTATTTCCATCAGGGGCAGATGGAAGATTATGAATATAGTTGGTTGCAGTCAGTAGCCCGTAGTTTAGGCAGAGAACTGCCAAATGAGGTGAAGGCACCTAGGAATAATCGTAAGAACTCTCTTGGCTTTAATGCGGACAATCTTGTAAGTATCAACAAAAAGATGGAGGTTGAAGTATGAATTGGTTAATCCCCGAAAACGAACTTGACAGGGAGCAGCGTAACTTCCTGAATGAGTTCATCAACAGAAGTGACAATGAGTTGATCATCGGATTCCCAGGATCTGGCAAGACCATGCTGTTGTATTATGCAGCTTTGAAAATCAGGGAAAAGAATCCTGGTGCCAAAATCATCTTTGTTGAGTTCACTCATGCCCTAATCAATATGATAGAGGCTGCACTCCAACAGATGCATATCAACGATATTAAGGTAGTTACCCAGTATGAGTTTGAGAAGGAGCACAAGACTAAGATGAAATACGACTGTAGTATTTGTGACGAGGTACAGGATTTGTCGCCAAAGGTTCTTAGCAACATCTCTAATCGAGCTCATCGTGTGATTATTGGCGGTGATCCCAACCAGCAGATATACGAGGTTGATCCCAAATGGAAGAAGCCAACTTGCTCTGAGGCAGACATCCAAACAATACTTCATCCGATTGTTACTCGTTTGAACATTGTTCATCGCCTGAGTCGTTTTGTGATGGAGGCTGCGAATGATGTGATGCCAGAAATGAAAATTATTCAGGAAGGCAGGGTGTCAATGACAAAGAAGAATATCATGATTCGGTTATGGAAAGCCAAGAATCAGCAGCAGGAAGTTTCTGCCATCATGAAAGAGGCCAAAGAATCCTTGCGCCTAACTGATAGTGTTGCCATTTTATTGCCGTCCCACAGCAAAATTCTGAGTTTTGTCGATAAAGCACTTATAGACGCAGACAAGCCGACATGGAAGTGTACCTATGACGAACATGGTAATCTGGATTACAATAATCTGAATGACCATCTGGAGGCAAACAACATTCCGATACGATATGTTGGAAATGGTTTTGGAAACTTTCTCGATACGACACCAATGATAACCCTGATGACTTATCATGGCTCAAAAGGACTTGACTTTGACAAGGTTTTCTTACCTTTCTGCAACCACATCGACAGCGAAACTACTCAAGTTGATAATGACAAGAAAGTGTTTCTGGTCGGAATGACTCGTAGCCGTGGAGATCTTATCATTTCATTCTCCAGAAAATTGAATCGTTTTGTGGCCAAATTTGCGGAGGGATGTACGCATAAGAATCTTGACTCAGACAACCAGCCTACGCTTTTTGCCAGTAAAGACAAACCGACAGTCAGAACTGCAAAAGTAAAGAGTTGCACGATGAATGAACTATTTGGATGGTAATAGCTATGGAAGTAAAAAAGGTAGATATTAAGGAAGACTATGTTTCCATAACATTCATCCCACTAAACTATGATGATATCGTTATGGCTGAGACGATTTTTGGGAATATCGTTGGAGAACAATTTGGTCAGGAAATCTTTGAGCCATTTCCTTATGAAAAAAGCAGTTTTTCTGAAGAGGAGATTTTAAGGATGATTTCTTCTTCTGAGACAAAGTTCTTTTACAATGACGTAAGAGGATTTGAATTAACAACAAAATAGAAATATGACTTTAGAGACAGCGAAAATGATTGTATTGGAGCTGGGGGAGTATGCCAATAAGGAAGCCAAGGCTGTAGTTAGAGGTGGTATGACCATCTGTGAGCAAGCAGCAGATGGCCGCCGGACTTATCTGTGGATTAAGGTTTTCCCAACGGAAACCGATGGGGAATCAAGTATAGAACAGGCTTTGGAGGTAAGGCAAGCGAAGAAAACGGCTTCAAACAATAAGAAACTATACAGGAAATATCCAGTTGTGACTCCGGTTAAAGCTTCAGTAACCGTTCCTGTTCCGGTCCCAAAAGAAGAATCGTCCGTAAAGAACAATCCGCTTTCAATCTATTCACTCATTTCCAAAGGTAAGCAGAAACTACGTGAGTTAATGAAACTATTAGACGAAATAGTCGAAGAATAGAAAGAGTGCGATTTTACCATCTTCGGTGATATCCATACCAGCCACCCTTACGATGTTTCTTCCTTTTTGAAGGATAATATGGTCTTACAGAAGAAATGGAGGGTTGCGGTTTTCTGTATATTATATCACCTTTTTCTAACTCCATAATGAAATCAACATCAGGGAGTTTCATAATTTTTTCTTTGGGCCCTTCGACTCTTAGATAAAAGGAGTGACATTTATAAAAAGCGTATATATTTGATGTGTTAAAGTTTGTATTAAACTGTTTTTTCATATTTCTAAAGATTGTTTGGGCTTCCTCTTCGTTTTTCCATCCCATTTCAGAAATATAGTATTCTCCATATTGTCTCAACAATGGAGAAAAAATTCGTTTTATCTGAGAAACCTTAGGCCTAATATAGTCAGTTTTTATCAAATCTCTGAGGGTGACAATGCGTATACCGCACTCTACAGAAAAATCGTTAGCGCCTTTTGTCCCACCTTCCATAGAACCGTTTTGTAACTTATTCATTATGAGGCAATTTCTCGCATCCGTAAACATTCGTTAACTTGCCTGTTTGTATTTCTGGTTCAGTTTTTCCAATGTCCGTTCAAGCCTGACAATCTT
>JAEEGI010003696.1_pt1 | contig 36332 bp, 34 predicted proteins | sample 8958751 | NCBI WGS metagenome assembly JAEEGI01 (sample SAMN16246545, study PRJNA631951) | gut metagenome | biome: gut microbiome; feature: rumen; material: KS-attached | host: Bos | place: Iran: Karaj | collected 2018-10 | reverse complement strand
TTGAAAAAGATGTTGATGTAAAAAAAGATGGTGTTACCGTTTTAAAGGTTGTTAATTCAAGAGTTGCATTATCTAAAATTGCGGCAAACTATTTTGACAATCCCGCGGACAAACTCGTTATTGTCGGTGTGACCGGAACCAAAGGTAAAACCACTACCACGCATATGTGCAAGAGCATCATGGAAGTATCCGGCGTTAAGGTCGGAATGATCGGTACCATAGGCGCATATGTGGGAAACGAATATATCGAGACGAAGAACACCACGCCCGAATCCTTCGAGATTCAGGGACTCTTTAAAAAGATGGCTGATGCCGGCTGCAAGGTAGTATTCATGGAAGTTTCCTCGCAGGCCGTAAAGCTTGACAGAATTGCAGGCATTCATTTTGCAATCGGAGCTTTTACGAATCTTTCTCCCGACCATATCGGACCGGGCGAACATGAAGATTTCGAAGAATACAAAAATTGCAAAAAGGCATTCTTTAAGCAGGTAGAAACCGCAGTCATCAACGTGGATGACGAATACGGACTTGAGATGGCGGAATACTCGCCCAACCTAAGAACCGTTTCCGTCAAGGGCGAAGCATATCTTTACGCAACCGACATTAAGAACACCTGGGAAGACGATATTATCGGAGTTTCCTTCCTGATGCACGGCGATGTAAATAAAGACATCACAATCGGCATTCCCGGCATCCACAATGTCGACAACGCACTTATTGCGGCTGAGGTTACGCATCTTTTAGGAGCGGACGACAGCGATATCGTAAACGGCCTTATAAACATTCATATCAAGGGCAGAACACAGCTCGTAAAAGAAGCTCTGCCTAAAGGCACATTTATCATTGACTACGCACATAATGCGATTTCAACCGAGAGCGTTCTGTCTACCCTTCGTGCCTACAATCCGAAGAAGCTCACAGTTCTTTTCGGAGGCGGCGGAAACAAGCCCGTGGCAAGACGTCACGATATGGGTGAAGCGGCATCAAGATTTGCGGATTACATCATCCTTACCGAGGACAATCCGAGATTTGAAGAGATTGACGATATCAACAAATCAATCATCGAGGGCATAAAAGAGCACGACTGCCCTTATGAAGTAATCTATGACCGCAAGGAAGCGATTGAACATCTTTTGGATATCTCAAATCCCGGCGAAATCGTTGCGCTAATCGGTAAGGGCCACGAGACCTATCAGGAAGTAAAGGGTGTAAAGAGACACTTTTCCGAAGAAGAAGTTATCAAAGAATACATGAAAAACCATTAAGGAAAAATCAGTGAAAAAGAAAAAAACGGTATCTTTAATTTCATTTATTGTTTTTGTTCTGCTTTTTGCAGTACTGGCTGTTTTTGTGATTCCAAGAAAGATATATTCTTTCCCCTTAAACGAAAACAAGCTTAATATTGTGATTGTCGGAGACAGTTTATTCTGCAATAAATCCGGCGAGAAGAACCTGGCAGAGATACTGGAGAGCAAGCTTGACTGTGAAATGTTAAACTGCTCTCTCGGCGGAACCTGTGCTTCAAAATTAAACGACGGCGGCGAGCCGGATTACTATTCCGACAAGCTTTGTTTTTACAATATTTCGAATATTATCTGCACCGGCAACAAAGCCTCCTTATTGGATAATGTGAGAAGACTTTCGGTATCCGTTAACGATGCTTTACCAAAGATAAAACTTTTGGCAGGAACGAATTATGACAAAGAGGATATATTGATTGTCAATTACGGAGTCAATGATGCATTCTTAAGAGTGCCTGCGGTTTCGAATGACAAACATGACGAATTCACATATGCTGGCGCCGTAAGATGCGGCCTTGAAAGAATCATGCACGAATATCCCGATTTAAAGATTATTCTTCCCGAAGTTACATATGCGACATTTGTTTACTACGGCGAGAGCGACGAATACTACGATGAAGTTACCGCAGAATACAGAGCAGCATATAATGCTGAGCTTATGAAAATAGCCGACGAATACGAAAACGTATACTACTTTGATTTCAGCGACAGCCTAGACATAAATAATGATAATTATGAGCAGTACATGAGCGACGGAATTCATTTAAACGATGAGGGAAAGGAAGTTTATGCTTCCGCACTTGCTGATTTTATCGGAGAAATTAACTGATGGAAAAGAAGATCAAAATCAAAAACTTTTTAGAATATTTAAATACCGCAGGCATTGCGGCCTTTAGTGCGCTTACACTCGTTCAGACTGTCTTTGCGGTTTCCTGGCTCGCTAAAAATATCTTTGCCCCCAAGAACGGAAAGGAATTTTATTTCCACTATAAGGAAACAGGAAGCTTCGTTCTTATGGCAGCGGTGGTTTTCATTCTTACCATGACCATAGTTAAAAAGGTTGTGGGAAGCAAGGCAAAGTTCTTCTGTTACGGAACAATTGTTTTATATGTAATGACGCTTCCTACGGTTTTAAGCGTCAACTTCAATGCAACACTTTATGCGATTTGCATATCGCTTCTTATGCTCTTAATATTCTTTGCATTAAGGTACTTTTACGGTGATCATACCAGAAGGCTCTGGTGCCTTATCGGTATATTTGCACTCCTTGTGGTTTTATCCTACTTAAACAGAGGCGCATTCTGGATTGGTGTATTCATTACCTTTTTGTTCCTTACGATTACGCTTATCAGAAACATCGGAATTAAGGGCAGAAACATGGCAGACAAGTCATGGAGAAATACTCTTCTTCTTTTCTGCATACTTATGATAATAATGCTGATGCCTCAGTATTTTACATATAACAATATCAACCATACGCTTTATCATCAGCCTACGAAAGAGCAGATTGCGGCAAGAGTGATTATTCCTTACCTTGATTACGAAAAGGATGAAACGAAAGAAGAGTATCTTTTAGGAGTAATAAGAAATGCCGATTACGATTCGGGCCATTCTTACAGAAACTTCAAGAGGATTATCCACAGATATGAAGAAGACAATCTCGATATGGATGTCATATGGAAGAATCTTTACACAAACGCGTATTACAGATACAAAAAGACAATTGCCAAGAGATATATAAGAGATGTGGTAAGAGGGCTTTTCGCACCGCTTTTAGTGGAGAGTGAAATGAAGTCTGAAACCCTGGTTACACATCACGGTTACTACTATGCGGCGTTTGAAGAAAACTGTCCCAAACTCGCGGATACGTATTTCAGCTTCGGACTGAAGTGCCTTTTTGTAACAGCACTTATTATTTTAGGTCAGGCCCTTGTAATGGCGGTTATCAGAATGTCCGCGCTTAAACAGCAATTAAAGCCCGAAGAAGGCAAGCATAAAAAAATAGAGGCAGTAGTTTTGGTACTCTGCCTCGGTATTTCATGGACCGTCGTACAGACACTTTTCGCATTGGAAGGAACTTCCTTTGTATCGAGCATCGGTTCGACAATAGTCTGGATTTTGCTTTCTTCTTTTACGTGGTTTGAAAATAAAGAGAATAACTAAAGTCTTTCCTTTAAAAGATATACGAGACGGTCCGTAATCATTTTACGGGCCTTTTCGTTTGGCGTAATTCCGTCTTTCTCCAGATAGTGATTTCCGTTATCTTCATTTATCAGAACGCCGTTGTAAATATCTACGTATGATACCGGATAGTAGTTATTAATGGTATATCTTGCGGTGTAAATATATTCTCCGATTGTTCCGTAGCCTGTATCATATTTTGCACTCGAAACCTTCTTGCCGTTTTCGTTCTTTGCATAGCAGAAGGCAGGAGATACAAATACAAACTGTATATTCGGATTGATATTGTTTACGAAGTTACACAAAACATAGATAGCGCCGAGCGTAGTTGCAACGTTCTCGGTCTGTGCGTTATCCGGATCGTCTATATTGTAATTGATCGGTTTCTTTCCGTACAGATAATCGTGACCGTCGTAGCAGAGCATTATTACATCGATGTTTTCATAGTTTATGCCATCAAGTATGGTGATTACTTCTTTGCATCTGTCAATGTCATACTTGGATGAATCAAGGTAATTAAGAGCTGTGTTCTGTTTGGAAAAATCTTTGGTATATGAATTTAACATGAGCCAGAACAAAGTAAAGTAATCCTCGGGACACTCTTCCGGAGATGCTTCAGTTTCGTTAAAACTGGTCAGATAGGAACCTGGAAGGCAGCAGTCATAGATTTTGACTTTGTCGCTTTCAACTTCCTTCCTGAAACCATCCATGATGCTCTCGCCTTTTTTGCTTCCCTCATAAAAAGAATCGTTTCCGAAAACAAGGACCTCGGTTACACCGTCATAAGTTTCTGTATTAATCTGTTCGGAAGGCCAAAGAAGAATATTGTCGACGGTATCGAGTTTAATACGTTCATAGTCTTCAGCGGTCATAGTGTATTCAACGCCCTTATCCCATATAATGATACGAAGGACTATGGAAATCACTGCAATCACAAGAATGAGACCCAGACTCCAGCCGATAATACGGGGGTAGTTGGGGACTCTTCTTTTTTTATGAGAACCGCCTTTGGCACCTGACGGTCTTTTATGATTTGATCTATTATTCTGCATTTTTATCTCCGTTTTAAATCTGTAAGCCACGTCAATTAAGGTTACACACTATATTACATTATATTGTGGATAATTGCAAACAAACGGCGTATATATTGAAAAATAGGGCGAATTATGGTATTATCAACTTTGTATGGGGTCTTTTAGAGGTGAGACATGAAAAGAGAAAAAAAGAACATATTTGATACAGATATAGAAATGATTGATCTGGATTCCGTAGGGGATCTTGAATTTCGTTATGAAGAGCTCGGGTCTCCCAATCAGGAACTCGGAGATGACTTAAAAATGGTTATGAAAGAAACCCAGGTTTTCTCATCCGATGAGATTGAAAAGGCGCTTGAAAAGAACGCTGTGGAAGACATGGGACTTGATTTGGGCCAGACAAGGGTTATCGATCCGATTGGGGAAGTTGAGGGCTTTTTAAGTGACGAAGAAGTAGCGGAGACCGTAAACGAGGAAGTTTACGATATTCCTGAAGAAGATACGGTTTCAGACGAATTAAATGAGTCTGTTTCCGAAGAAGCATTTGAAACAGAAGATGTTGAATATGAAGAGACTTCAGAAGAGTATTCTGACGAAACAGAGTATGCTGAAAATGCGGACGAAGAAACCGAATACGAAGAGACTGCGGATGAAGAATATATTGAAGCAGTAGAAGAGCCTGAATATGAAGAATCTTTTGAGGCAGAGTATGAAGAAGCCGAAGAAGAATACGAAGAAGCTGAAGCAGAATATGAAGAAACTGAAGACGATGAACCTGCAGAAGAAGAGTCTGATGAGGAAGAAGAATCTGATGAAGCAGTTGCTCCTGTAGCAGCCGTTTCAAGGAACGAAAAGCTCGAAGCCGACGAATCTTATGACTTTGAGGAGGATGATCCCAAAGAAAAAAAGATAAAAGAAAAGAAAGAAAAGGCCAGGAACACGGCAAAGAGTACCAAGAATGCCGTGACAGATAAAAAAGGCAAAAAAGATAAGAATAAAAAGAAAAAAAGAAAAGTTAAACATGAGGATGATGAGTACGGAAGCTCATTTGGAATTGTTGAAATGGCAGGTGTTTTCGTAGCAGTTGTTCTTGTAGTGCTTCTGGCTGTTTTGGGAGTTAAATTATTTAACGACAAAGCACACGGCAACGATGTCAAGCAGTTTGCATCCATCGGTGCACTTTTTTCGGACATCGACGGCTTGGGATATGACGGAATCGAAGCAGTAGGTCAGAAGGCATATATCGACAGCATTACCGCTCCCGTTGAAGAAGTTGCCGAAGAAGTAACCGAGCCTGAGGAAGAAGAGGAAGAAAAGGCAGAGGCAGCACCGGTTTCCGTTAACTTCTCTTCAATAGAAAAAGACTTAAAAATAAAATTCATCAATAAATCTTCGGGCAAGCTTGTTACAGGCATTCGTTTTGAAGTTTCGGCAAAAGGACCTGACGGAAAAACCTACAGCTGGGTTGATACCGATATGGACGGTGTCATTTATGTGGAAAAACTTGCACCCGGCAATTATGAAGTAAAGGTTATCTCGGTTGATCCTTACGAATTCCCCGATACGGCCACAACCGTAAAGGTTCAGGATACGATTGTATATCAGGTTATCAATGTAATCGACGAAGCCAAGGACATGAGCCAGGTCAACCTTGCACAGGAAGAGAATCAAGGCAAGGATGTTGATCAGGGCGAAACCCTTCAGGATACAGTCAAGCTTCTTGAATCAACCGCTACTCCGACAGGCGGTGTGGACGGCTTCGTAAAGATAAACAAATCAGATATAAAAGATCCCAAAACTCTTGTAAACGCTTTCGAATGGGGAGGCTTCAGAAGAGTTGAAAATGTTTATGTTAAAGGTATATCTCTTTCCGGCGATAGAGAATTAACCGTGGACGCTTCTACGACTATCGCTGCAACCATAGATCCCGAAGAGGCTACCAACAAGACTTTAGACTGGTCGAGTTCGGACAATAATGTGGCTACTGTAGATGCTGCCGGAAATGTTACAGCACATTCGCCGGGACAGGTAACCATCACTGCAACGGCAACGGATGGAAGCAATGTTTCCAACACATGGGATATTAATGTAAAAGCTGCGGCTAAAAATGTTGAAAGTGTAAAGATTTCGGGCCAGAAGAATATCAAAAAAGGAGAGACACTTCCGCTTAGTGTAAAGGTTGATCCCGATGATGCTACAGATAAGAGCGTAACCTGGAGCAGTAGCGATGAAAACATTGCAACCGTTGACGGAAACGGTGTTGTAACCGGGTGCAATGCGGGTTCCGCAATAATTACCGCAACGGCAAAGGACGGAAGCGGAGCATCCGATTCAGTAACCGTAACAGTTGAAGAGGACAAACCTTCAGTTGTAAAGGTTTCCAAAATTGAACTTTCCGGTGAAAGCACTGTTTATGTAGGAAGCAGTGTTAAAGTATCCGCAAAGGCTTCTCCCGATGATGCAACCGAAAAGGGAATAAACTGGAGCAGTTCGGATTCCGATGTTGCATCTGTCGATTCTTCGGGAAATGTAACAGGCAAAAAATCCGGCGAAGTCGAGATTGTGGCAGAGGCTTCAGACGGAAGCGGAATTAAAGGCTCAATTAAGATAAAGGTTATTAAAGCAGATATACTCAGAATGACGCTTAAAGACAGCGCAGGAAACGAAATTACCGAAAAGCAGTCTTTATTTGTAGGAGGAACATATCAGATTCTTCCTTTTGTAGAGGGCTATGATTCAAGCAGTGATGTAACATATACCGCTTCAGACAACTGTATTACCGTTTCCTCAACGGGAATTGTTACGGCAGTAACTGTGGGAAGTGCGGATGTAAATGTTACCACGGTTGAAAAAGGCACAGACGGAAATGCTGTTACAAAGACGGTATCCTTTGTGGTAAAGGACGATCCTTCGCTTAATTCTACCAATGCTTTGAAATACACCAAGGACGGAACCGATTATCAGGTATATTACAAGACGTCCGACGGTAAGTACGTTGAAGCCAAATGGGCGGATTATTATAAGTATGAAGAGTTTTTCATCAAGGGCGATGTGGAATATAAATATACCGGCTGGCAGACCATAAACGGAAATGTTTATTACTTTGACGAAAACGGTAATAAAATAACCGGCGATCAGGTCATCGGAGGTATGAAGTATAGTTTTAATTCCGACGGTTCCCTCATAAAAGGAAACGGTACGAGAGGTATAGATGTATCCACATACAACGGAACGATTGACTGGACCGCAGTTAAGAATTCGGGTATTTCGTTCGTAATCATAAGATGCGGATTCAGAGGATACACCAAGGGCGGACTGATTTACGACTCCAAGTACAAATCATATATTCAGGGTGCTACGGCAGCAGGACTTAATGTAGGTCTTTACTTCTTCTCACAGGCCAAGAATGAGGCCGAGGCGGTTGAGGAAGCATCCCTTTGCGTAAACCTTGCACAGGGTAATACAATTTCCTATCCGATATTTATCGACAGTGAATACGCTAACGGCTCACATACAGGCAGAGCGGACGGACTTGACAAAGCAACCAGAACCGCCGTATGTAAAGCATTCTGTGAGACCATCAAATCCGCAGGCTACACACCCGGCGTATACGCTTCGAAATCCTGGTTAAACGACAAACTCGATGCTGGCCAGTTAAGCTCATACAAAATCTGGCTCGCACATTATACAGGTCAGACAGACTATACCGGAAAATACGATGTATGGCAGCATACCGCAAAGGGTTCGGTAAACGGTATCAAGGGCAATGTCGATCTGGATATAAGTTATCTCGGATACTAAGACATCATAAAAGAAATAAAAAAAGCGATTGGAAAAATCCAATCGCTTTTTAAATGTTTATAAACTATTTTCTGTAATACTCTGCAATTTTCTTTACAGCGTGAATTACATCATCCGTATCACTTTCCGTTAATGTGGGATAAAGCGGAATACTCATGATTCCTTTATAAATTTCCTCGGCGTTCGGACAAAGACCTCCGCCGTATCCCAAATGTCTGTAATACGGGAAATAATATGTCGGTACATAATGAACCTGACACTGAACATTCTCTGCGCTCATGGCATCGAAGAATTCACGTCTTGTGCAGTTAAGTTTATCAAGTGCAAGTCTGATGATATATAAATGTCTGCAGGTGTCGGATTCGGGTATTTCCTTCTGAACGATTATCTCGGGAATATCCTTGAATGCCTCATCATATTTTTTTACGATAGCCTGTCTTTTGGCCTTAAAGTCTTCGAGTTTTGACAACTGACTAATAAGCATTGCTGCCTGGAAATCAGTCAGTCTGTAATTAAACCCAAGAGAAACCTGCTCATATACCCATATGCCTTCGTGAGGCGCATCTTCCATCAGCTCTTCGTCATGAGTGATTCCGTGTGTATGCGCAAGCACGAGTTTTTTATAAAACTCTTCGCTGTTTGTAGTTACAGCTCCGCCTTCACCGCATGTGATTGTTTTTACAGGGTGGAAGGAGAAGCATGTCATATCGGCGAGAGAACCGACTTTCTTTCCGTTATAAGCAGAACCGATTGCATGTGCGGCATCTTCGATAAAGATAAGATTGTATTCATCGCAGATGGCACGGATTTCTGCATTTTCCACACACTGGCCGGTAAAATCAACAGCTACGATTGCTTTGGTTTTGTCGGTTATTTTTTCTCTGATGCTTTTAGGATCGATATTGTAAGTCTCGGGATTGATATCCGCGAACACGGGCGTTGCGCCGACATAAAGAATGCAGTTGGCACTTGCGGCAAATGTGAGCGGAGTAACGATAACTTCATCGCCTGCCTTTAATCCTGCCGCAATACATGCGCAGTGAAGCGCAGCCGTTCCGTTTGAAACCGCCACGGCATATTTTGCGCCCGTATACTCGGCTAACTTTTTTTCAAGCTCGGCCACCTTCGGACCGCAGGTTATATAATCGCTTGTCAAGACTTCGCTGACCGCTTTTACATCGTCTTCATCGACACACTGTCTGCCGTAATATATCTTTTTTTCTCTTACCGGCTTTCCGCCACAAATTGCAAGTTCTTCCATGTTTTTCTCCTAAAAGAAATTAAATGACCTTTGTTATTATAGCATATTGATTAGAGAGCGCCAATCTTTGTGGATAAAAACAGAAAAATATGGTATAATATAACCATCTATGGAATAAGACATTTTTATTGGAGGAATAATGAAAGGAATTATATTAGCAGGCGGTTCGGGAACAAGACTTTATCCTTTGACAAAAGCGATTTCAAAGCAGATTATGCCGGTTTATGACAAGCCGATGATTTATTATCCGCTTTCAATACTGATGCTCGCAGGTATCAGAGATATTCTTATAATATCCACACCGAGAGACCTGCCTGTTTTTAAAGATTTATTCGGCGACGGCTCACAGTTAGGCCTTAATATGAATTATGCGATTCAGGAAACACCCAGAGGCCTTGCTGATGCATTTATAGTCGGAGAAGAATTTATCGGAGACGATTCTGTTGCTTTGATTTTGGGAGATAATATCTTTTATGGTCAGAGCTTTTCAAAGGTTTTAAGAGAAGTTGCCGAAAGAAAAGACTGCGCAACCATCTTCGGATACTATGTAAGGGATCCGAGAGAATACGGCGTTGTAGAGTTCGATGAGAACGGTAAGGCAATTTCGATTGAAGAAAAGCCCGAACATCCGAAGAGCAATTATGCAGTTCCGGGACTTTACTTTTATGATAACGACGTAGTTGAAATCGCAAAGAACGTTAAGCCTTCGGCACGCGGTGAGATAGAGATTACAAGTGTTAACAACGAATATTTAAGAAGGGGCAAGCTTTATGTGGAGACATTAGGACGCGGCTTTGCATGGCTTGATACCGGAAACCACGATGCGCTTTTGGATGCTTCTGATTTCGTTGCCGCATTCCAGAAGAGACAGGGCTTATACATTTCCTGCATAGAGGAAATTGCATTTAAGAGGGGCTTCATAAACAAAGAACAGCTTCTTGCACTCGCAGAGCCTCTTATGAAAACCGCCTACGGACAGTATCTCGTAGAGGTTGCTAACGGACTATAATTAATTACTATAAAGGATTTAGGTGAAGAAAAATGGGCAAATTCAGTGTGGAAACATGCGAAATTGAAGGACTTAAGGTAATCACTCCTACAGCCTTCGGAGACCAGAGAGGATATTTTATGGAGTCCTATCAGGCGAACGATTTTAAGGAAATGGGTATTGATACCGTTTTCGTTCAGGACAACCAGTCATCCTCAACCAAGGGAGTGTTAAGGGGAATGCATTACCAGATTAATTTCCCGCAGGATAAATTAGTCAGAGTAATTTCCGGCGAAGTTTACGATGCGGTAGTTGATTTAAGAAAGGGTTCTCCGACATACGGCAAATCTTTCGGAGTAGTTTTATCAGCCGAAAACAGAAAGCAGCTCTTTATACCGAAGGGTTTTGCACACGGATTCTTGGTACTTTCCGATACGGCCGAATTCCTCTATAAAGTAAGTGACTTTTATCATCCCAACGATGAAGGCGGACTGGTATGGAATGACCCCGAAGTCGGTATTGACTGGCCTGTTAAGGACGAGACATTATTAAACATCATAGAGAGAGACAGGAACTGGCCAAAACTTAGTGAATTATAAAAAAGAAGGTAATTCATATGGCACAAAACTTCAAAAAGGCAGTGCAAAATGCTTTGCTGATGCCGAGAAAAAAACAATATGAAAAAGATTACATTCGTCTTCTGAAAGAATACGAAAATCAGAGTCTTGCGGTTTTCAACTACGTTTCCTCAAAGGAAGTGGAAGAAGAGACTGCGAAGGTAGTCGAAAGACTCAGTATGGAAACTTTGGTGAAGAATCTTAAAAACCATGTTGTTTATGATGAGTCAAGATTCTATATCATTTATGATCCTACCTTCGGAATCTTACGAAAAGAGAGCGAGCGCCTGATTTATGAATATCTTTTAGATAATCCTTACGCAGTACTAATCTACGGCGATGAGGATTATTTTGCATTATCCGCGGATTTTAAGGAAGAAGAATTATACAAGGCAAGAAGAGCCTTCAGATACTACAAGCCTGTATTCAGTCCCGAGACATTGGCATCGTTTGATTATATCAACGCATTTGCAATCGAAGGCAGTTTCTTAAATGATATCCTTGCCAACACGGAGATGTTATCCGCATCAATTTATTATACGGGAATGATGTATGAATTAACCGTGGAAGCATGTGCCAAATTAAGGGCGGACAGAAGAGAAGATCTTATCTGTCACATCCCTGCAGTGCTTGTTTCAAAAGGCATTGAAATTGATACGGATGAAAAAGAAATAAGCGAATCCTTCGAAACGGGTGCGCTTCTTTATCCCGAATATCAGAAAATAATTCCTGCACTTTCGGATGATAAATATGCCAATATCAGACAGAAGGCAAAAGAAAAATTAAAACTGATACCGGTTGAAACCGATATTACCGTTTCGGTTATTATTCCTTCAAAAGACAATCCCGATATGCTTACTTCGCTTATCGGAAAACTTAATCTGAACGGACTTAAAAAGATTGAAGTAATCATAGTCGACAACGGATCGAGCGAGGAAAACAAAGCCAAAGTTGAATCGTTCCTTGAGAAATGCGACTTTGAATACAAATACATTTATGCGGTCGAGGAATTCAATTATTCCAAGATGAACAATGTCGGTGCCAATGTTGCAAGAGGCGAAGTATTACTTCTTTTAAACGATGACATTGAAGCCGAAGGACATGAATGGATTAAGACCATGGCATCCTATGCTACAAATAAGGGTGTAGGATGTGTCGGCTGCAAACTTTTATATCCCGACGGAAAGATTCAGCATGTCGGAATATCCGCAGGTATAGACGGTCCCGCACATAAGTTCATGGGTGAAGAGGATTCCGTCAAAGCCGGCGCAGGAGATAATCTTGTAAACAAAAATGTTCTCGCGGTAACGGGCGCATGTCTTGCCGTAAGAAAAGAATTATATGACAGAGTCGGCGGTTTGTACGAAGAACTCAAGGTCGGTTACAATGACGTGGATCTTTGCATGAACCTTTACGAAAACGGCTACAGAAATGTTCTGTTAAACGAGATAAAACTCATCCATCACGAATCGGTATCAAGGGGAGTGGACGCAAAGAACAAGATTAAATCCGAACGTCTCTCCTATGAAAAAGCCATTCTTAAGAACCGCCATCCGTCGCTTATGATAGTTGACCCTTACGAGGGCGGCTCCGCAGATTTCAAACTTGCTTTTGAAAAAGAAAAAGAAGATTTAAGCATTAACGCAACAGGCAAATTCGAAAGCAGAAAATCAAACGATGATGAAGGATGGGTATACTTCTCCTTTGAAAAATTCCAGGTAAAGATTACGGAAGATTCACACAAAATACTTATTGTCAAAGGCTATGCGGTTGTACCGGGCATCGACAATATGAGATTTGATTTTGACGTAATCTTACAAAAGGACGGCAAGCAGTTTGTAATACCGACCGAGCGTAGTTTAAGACCTGATCTCGCGGGAAGATTTAACGGAAGTGAAAATACCGAACTTTGCGGAATTGACTTAAGAGTATCCGTTGATAATCTTGAGGAAGGAAATTACAGGATTTACATGTATGCCAAGGATCACGGCAACGTAAGAGAGATTATCACAGATACATTCTTAAACATCGATATTTAATGACCGGAAACGAAAATGGAAAACAGAGAACTAGAAGAATTAAAAAAAGAACTTGAGGAAACCAAGAGAAAAAATATGGAACTCTCAGGCCGTATAACAGAGCTTGAGGACGAAAAGGAAGAGATTAAAGATAATCTCGACCGCATCAAATCGAGCAAGGCATACAAGCTTTCAAAGCCTTTAAGATATGTCCGCTCACAGGTTAAAAGAGTCACACAGTACGGCTCGGTATCGGCAGTTTCCGACAAGGTAAAAAGCAAAAACAGATTAAAGAAAAGATACAAAGAACTCGGAACACTTTCTTTCCCCGACAAAGAGAGAAGACTTGCGGAGGAAGGTAAGGAATATTCCGAAAAGATTGTTATATCCATTCTCGTTCCGCTTTACAATACTCCCGAAGATTTCTTAAAAGAAATGATAGATTCGGTAGTAAATCAGACCTACAAATACTGGGAACTCTGCCTTGCGGACGGTTCGGATAACGAACATTCCTACGTAGGAGACATCTGTAAGAAATATTCTGAAAACGACGAAAGAGTCGTATATAAAAAGTTAGAGAAAAACGAAGGCATTTCCGGCAATACCAATGCCTGCTACAAAATGGCAACGGGCGATTATATCGGCCTCTTCGATCATGATGATGTTCTGCATCCAAGCGCACTTTTCAAATACAGGGAAGCGATAGATGAGGGTGCGGATTACATTTACTGCGACGAGGCAACCTTTACGGACGGTGACATCAACAAAATGATTACCGTTCATTTCAAGCCGGATTTTGCAATTGACAATCTTCGTGCCAACAATTATATCTGCCATTTCTCGGTATTCAAAAAAGAACTCCTAAACGAAACCGAACTCTTCAGAACAGAGTATGACGGAAGCCAGGATCACGATATGATTCTGCGCTTAACTTCGCTTGCAAAAAAGGTTGTTCATGTGTCGGGAATTTATTATTACTGGAGAGCACACGCAGGCAGCGTGGCACAGAATATTAACGCGAAGACCTATGCAATAGATGCAGCAAAGCGTGCCGTTTCTGACCATCTTAAAACGAACGGCATTTACAATACAAGCATCACTTCTTCAAGAGCATTTGAGACCATTTTCAGATTAAAATATGCGGTTACGGGTGAGCCTTTGGTATCCGTTATCATAACGGATGACACAGAGGAATGTTCACACGCGCTCGAAAACTTCAACACCTATTCGAATATTGAAATCATAAAAGAATCGGACTTTGCTGATGAACTTTCAGACAAGAATATCTTTGCAAAGAAAAATGCCCTTGCAAAGAAAGCCAATGGCGAAGTTTTATTCTTCCTTGACGGTGCTCTGAAAGTCTGCTCGCCGGATATTGTAAGAGAACTTTTATCAATAGCACAAAGAGAAGATGTCGGCGCGGTTGGAGGCAAGATTATCAATTCAGCAGGCAAGATTGAACATGCATCCGTTGTAATCGGTATAGGGAAAGATAAGGCAGCAGGCCTCGTTCATCACGGGTTTGACAAAAAATACATCGGTTACATGGGAAGGCTCTGCTACATTCAGGATACCAGCGCAGTTGTTTCGGATATGCTTATGTTAAAGAAAAAAGATTTCGAAAAAGCAGGCTGCTTTGACGAGAGTTTTGACAAAGCTTTTTCCGATATTTCCTTATGTCTTAACTTAAGAAGACTCGGTCTTTTAAATGTATTTGACCCTTACGCCGAAGGTGTAAGCGACAAGGCTCAGATTCTTTTAGGATGTGATGATGAAGCATACTTAAAAGATCTCGAAATCTTTAAGGATAAATATGCTAAGGAACTTGAAGAAGGAGATCCCTATTACAACGCAAATCTTACTAAAGAAAGTCTTGATTACTCGGTGTGTTAACCGATATTTTGGAAGAATAAAAAATGCTCAATTACTTATTAGCTTTAATCATATATATCAGTTTTATCGTTTTAATATTTGCTCTTAAACTCAATCCGAAGCCGGGCAAAAAAGGCATCGCTTTTACACTAATAATACCTGTGGTGTCATTAATCCTTCAGCTTGTTTCGGAGTGGATTCTTTATATTGCAATATATCTTTTCTCGGATATCAAATCCTTTTATTTTACGATTGGAATAATCATCAATATTATCGAACTTACACTTCCGTTTATAACCGTGCTCATTATCGGCAAAATAAACGGTTTAAAGGTAAACCTTAAACTGGTGCTCGCATTTGCAACAATTTTCGTAGTCCTTTCATTTATTCTTAAGCTGATAATTTTAAACGGAGACTGGTTGGTTTATGAGGATGAGTATTTAACCGATGCAATTGAAAACAGTTCAGAGCTTGATCTTTTAACCGCCGGGAAAGACTTACAGATCTTACAGAACTTCCTTATAGTCATTAATGCGGTTCCGACTATGCTACTTGAAGTTTTTACCCTTATAAACAGTCTTGAAAAGAAAACTAATTTGCCGAAAAAGACAAAATAAAAATAAAATATCGCCGTAAACAACATAGACTCGAAACTCCGTAAGTATATACTTTAAGTATAGGAGTTTTTAGGGAGAGAAATATGTTTGCCTGCAAAAACTGTGGCGGAAATATCATCTATGATATCAAGTCCCATAATTTAATATGCAATAAATGCAATTCTTCTTATGCACCCGAGAGCGTGACAAAGGAAAACGATTCAGTGGATTACGATTATTTCGAAACCACTGTTTTTACATGCCCTCAGTGCGGCGCAGAGATTATGTGTGAAGATAACGAGGCTTCGAGTTTCTGTACATACTGTGCTTCATCAACAGTTCTTACTTCCAGAATTTCCAAAGAGAAAAAGCCCGATTACATCATTCCTTTTGAAAAGACCAAAGAGGAGTGCATCGGCGAATTTAAGAAGATTACCAAGAAAGCAATATTTGCACCGAGCGAATTAAAGGATCCGAAGGTACTTGATAAGTTCAGGGCGATATATGTTCCTTACTGGTTTTATGAAGTGAATCAGGAAGGAATTTTCAAAGTTAGCGGAGCAGAGATTCATAAAACCGCAGATTTTGTCACATCGTATTATTTTGATGTAAACGGATATATAAAAGGTGAATTTGAAGGTATCTGCAGGGATGCGTCATATTCATTCTCAGATGATTTGGGCGAGAGAATCGCACCTTTTTTTACCGAAGGAAAAAAGAAGTTTTACCCTTCATATCTTAGCGGATTTTACGCAGACATATCAGACGTTGACAGTATAGTGTATGAGCACGAGGCTGAAGAACTTGCCAACGATGTTGCAAGAGAAGTTGTATCGAACGCATCCTGCAAGGGCGAATACAAAAACATGAAGATATATCTGTCAAACGACGAAGCCACCGAGCAGTTTAACACCGCGGTAAGTGCCAAGAGAGCACTTTTCCCGATATGGTTTATGTCTTTTAAGAACGAAAAGAAAGTGGCCTATATGACGGTCAACGGTCAGACGGGCAAGGCGGCGAGCGATTTTCCTATTTCAAAAAGAAAGTTTTTTATCGGAGTGCTTCTTTTAACACTGCTTTTCTTCCCGCTTGCATTGCTTACGGTGTACCTGTTCCCCAAGCGAACCGCGTTTGCGACTCTTGATCTGGCTCTGATGCTGTCGTGTGCTTCATATATCATCTACTACGTTCAGATGAAGATATTGCAGATAAAAGACTCGGGCTCGGAAGATGCGGGACGATTCTATCAGAAGACGAAAGTAGTATATATAAAAAATAAAGATAAAAATGAACTTTTAAAACAGTATATAAGACAAAGTATCATCGATATCGTAATGGGTGTATTCTATGTCGGAATGATTCTGTGGGAAGTTCCTTTTATTCTAAATATTACGAGCCGGGGAAAATTATTTAGTGTAGGTGCAATGTCCGGAGTGTTTAGAATTTTTCTCATTGTCGGAAACCTCATACTGGCCGTGATAGGTTATATCAGAGCAGGTAAACTTAAAAACAGCTCGAACTATTACGGAGCACTTTTGGGCGGTATCTTAACGATATCGGTTCTCGGTATACAGTTGATTAATGCACAGAGTGTGATACTAAGTCTCATAAGCAGCGTTCTTTTATGCGCAGGTGCATTCCTTACGATATTCGATCTTGTGCTTTATCATAATGACCTGGCTACCAGAAAACCCGCACATCTTAAGAGAAGAGGAGGTGACGCAATTGCCGAAGATATTAATAATTTTAATATGTAGTTTAATACTTGCGTTCTTCGCGGCTTTTATAGCCTGCTACTTTTTAGCAAAGCTAACCTCGCTTCCCGGTAAGAAATCCGAAGCCGAAGAAGATGAATTCAACCTCTACGGCATCAAGTACAACTGCGTTGCCAAGAACATTGAGGTGAAAAGCAAATCTTATTCGAACGAGGAAACCCCAAGGGATAACACAACTACAAGAATCTATTAAAATACACGAAAAACTCCGCATTTAAAGCGGAGTTTTTCTTTTATGAGAAAAATTTTTAAAAAATGTATTGACAAGTGTTATACACTGTTATATAGTGTTTACTGTTATAAGGTGTTTATCGCACAGTATAACAGTTGGAAAGTAACATGGTTGGTAAAAGGTTTGGGAGACTACAGAATGAAGATTATAGTTAATAATTCTTCAATGATACCTATCTACAGTCAGATCATTCAGCAGATCAAGGCTCAGATAGCGGACGGAACGCTTAAGGAAAACGATGCGCTGCCATCGGTCAGGGCATTATCCAAAGACCTTAATATTTCCGCGCTCACGGTAAAGAAAGCTTACGATGAACTCGAAGCAAACGGATTTGTAATAACAGTTCACGGCAAAGGAACATATGTGAACGGCAACAATTCGGAGTACATCAGGGAAAGTCGTCTGAAAGAAATCGAGGACGATCTGAGGAAGGCAGTAGAAATTGCGAACATGTACGGCATTACCAGGGAAGAACTGTTTGAAATGTTTGACATGCTGACCGAAGAGTAGAGAGGAATCAAAATGATTAGGATAGACGGACTTAAAAAGAATTATAAAGATTTTAATCTTGATGTTTCGCTCGATTTAAAGCCCGGTACCATTAACGGACTGGTCGGCACAAACGGAGCCGGCAAGAGTACCACCTTTAAGGCAATCCTTGGGTTAATCTCTTACAAGGAAGGCGAAATATATATAAATGATAAAAATATAAAAGACTTCAAATACGAAGACAAAGAGCGCATTGGCTGCGTAATGACGGATTCGTTTTTCTCGGAGGCTTTTAAGATTAAAGATGTGGCAAAGATTTTAAAAGCCACATACAAATCTTTTGATGAAGCTGCTTTTTATAAAAAATGCGAGCAGTACAAGCTTCCGACAGATAAGATGATCAAAGAGTTTTCAAACGGTATGAAGGCGAAGCTTAAAGTTCTTACGGCGCTTTCACACGACACCGACGTTCTTATCCTGGACGAACCCACGGTTGGTCTTGATGTTGTTGCAAGAGATGACATCTTGGGCGAGATCAGAGACTACATGGAAAAAGACGAAAACCGTACGGTATTAATCAGTTCGCACATTTCATCGGACATCGAAAAACTCTGCGATACGACATACATGATTCACGACGGAAAGATAGTATTTAACGATGATACCGATAAACTTTTAAGTGAGTATGCGGCACTTAAGGTGGATGAAGAAACCTTTGCCACAATGGATAAATCCCATGTCAAGGCTTACAGAAAAGAGAAATACGGCATCGAATGCCTGACGGATGCGAGAGATTTTTACATCGAAAATTATCCGTCAATGGTTGTTGAAAAGATGAGCGTGGATGAAATGATGATGATTCTCATCAAAGGAGAGAAACTATGAAAGGACTTCTCATAAAAGATTTAAGAATAGCTTCACAGCAAAAATTCCTGCTCCTTCTCATGGCAGGATGCGGAATTATCTGTCTGTTCACGATGAAAGATACAACTTTTATCATAGGATATGCGACTCTTTTATGTGGAATGCTGGGAACAACCACCTGCGCATACGATGATTTAAATCACGGAATGTCGTTTCTTTTAACTCTTCCGTATTCAAGAAAAGCATATGTTTTTGAAAAGTATCTTTTCTCGATTGCGGCCGGAATTGCAGGCTGGTCGATAAGTGCGGTAATTGCCGCAATATCACAGATTGTATTTTTAAAGAAACCCATCGGTGCAGAATTTTTAAACGGAGCTTTAACATTTATTATTCCGCTCTTCTTAATACCGACAGTAATGATTCCGATTCTTTTAAAATTCGGACAGGCAAGAAGCCGAATCGTGATGTTTACAATCATGGGCATAGTATTTGCAATCGGCGGAGTACTTGCACTGGCACCTTCATTCGGTGTAGCTGTGTATGATGAGAATCTCACGGTGGAAGTAGTTACCTTCGGGATCAGAAATACCTTATCCTACGGCCTGATAATAGCAGGCGGAATCGTAGCTTCGTTCGTATTATTTATAACGTCATTCCTAATAAGTCTGGCGGTTATTCAAAGGAAAGAATACTGATACCACATTGGTATATGTTGTATAAAATAGAAAAATCTGGTATAGTATTGGTGTTTGTTAAAAAAATAACAGAAAGAAAAGAGAGAAAATGGCTTCATTAATTGAAATCAGGAATATGTGTAAAATTTACAATCCGGGCGAGAATGAAGTAAGAGCGCTCGACCACGTATCCCTTTCCATCGGAGAAAACGAATTTGTTGCCATCATCGGTCATTCCGGATCCGGAAAATCGACACTCATGAATATGTTGGGATGTCTCGATGTTCCTACCAGTGGAATATATCTTTTACACGGTTCGGATGTATCGCTATTAACCGATGATGAGCTGTCGGATATCAGAAACCAGGAGATAGGCTTTATCTTCCAGGGCTTCAATCTGATATCAAACCTTACGGCTTTCGAAAACGTAGAGCTGCCCCTTATATACAGAGGAGTTCCTAAAAGAGAGCGAACAAATCTTGCAAAGGAAGCGCTTCGGAAAGTCGGACTTGAAAACAGAATGACTCACAAGCCTTCGGAAATGTCCGGCGGTCAGCAGCAGAGAGTTGCGATAGCACGTGCGATAGCTCAGGCACCGCCTGTAATCTTGGCGGATGAGCCTACCGGTAACCTCGACTCGCATTCGTCTCAGGAAATAATGAATATCCTAAAGACACTTCATGCCGAGGGAAGAACGGTAATAGTCATCACGCATGACAACGACATTGCGGCAAATGCAAAGCGAATCATTCACATAGAGGACGGCCGAATTACTTCGGACTCCGCGAATGAAGGCAACTTAAGCCGTGAGGATATCGCTGAAGAGATAAGAGGCAATTCCACGATGTATGAATCAAATAAAGATAGTTCATCAGAAACGCCTGAATTAAATCAGACTGAAGAGATTGAACCGACATATGAACCTTCGGCTGACGATTATGATTTGGAAATTAACGACAACAATATAGATTTACATTTGATGAATGGAGAGAATAAGAATGAGCAGGAAGAATAACCCACAATTATCACTCGACAGAGAAAATCTCGATGCACAGCTTGAAGCGGCTGCACAGAAGAGAAAGAAACAAAAGAGAAAGAAAGTAGTTATAAGAATAATCGTTATAGCAGTTATTCTCGTGGCTGTTATTGCTGTAGCAGGTTTAGTAATCGGAATTATGGCTGCTAAAAAAGCAAAGGGTCAGATGGTTAATGTAACACACGCAGAAGACCAGGAAATCACGCAGGAAGTAAAGCTTAGCGGAACTGTTCAGAGTGACAATGTTCAGCATTTCTACTCACCTACAGCCATCAAGGTTGAAAGCGTAGTTGAAATAGGAACATTCGTTAAGAAGGGCGATCCGATTGTCAAATTTGACAAGGAATCTTACGAACTTGCATTAAAGCAGGTTGAGTTAAATGACAAGATTACCGAGAACAACTTCCAGAGTAATGTTGCAAGCAACAACACGGTTTTAAGCAAACTTGCACAGGCTCAGGCAGATGTCGCTAAATATCAGGCTGAGGTTAACGAAAAGCAGGCAGTTGTTGACAACTATGGTGACAATGATTCACTTAACAAGTTAAACAAAGATGTTCAGACTCAGATTGCTATGGAGCAGGGCAATATCGCATACTGCGAAGCAGAAATCGAAAATCTCTGGGTAGCTTACAAGATTCAGACCGGCTATGATTCATTAAGCCAGGGCGATGCAGAGCAGGTAAAGAAGAATTTCGAACAGACTCCGGATGTAAAAGCACTTCGAGAAAAAATCGCATACTCAAATACGGTTATCAATAACGTAAGCGGTATGCTTTCCGACAAATCGGAAAGTCTTGCCGAAGCAAAGCAGAAACTTGCAGAAGCACAGTCAAAACTTGAAACCGCAAAGGCACAGGTTGAATCATACAAAGCATCGGCCGGAAACGACTACGACAGAGAAAACCTTCAGCTTCAGGGTGAACTTAACACGCTTAAGTCCGGCAGCGAATATGAAGAACTTCAGAAATACAAAGATGGTTGTCTTATAGCTCCTTTTGACGGAATTGTTACAGCTTCATATGTCAGCGAAGGTATGACCACATCGCTTGCAGGTGCCGAAATTATCGAGTTCTCAAGTATTAATGACGTAAGCGTTGCTATTAACATAAGCAAAAAAGATATTGAAAAGATTAAAGAAGGTCAGGATGTAAAGGTTACAATTCTTGACAAGGATTATGAAGGTGAGATTTCAAGAATCTCTCGTGTGGCAATCTCGGGTGGCGGTACAACAAGCGTTTCTGCAGTCATTAAGATAAAAAATCCCGATGATGATATTTACCTTGGTGTTGAAGCAAAGAATGTAATCGTTACGGCTCATAAAGACAGTTGCTTAACTCTTCCTTCCGAATCCATTAACGTTGACAGTGACGGATTCTTTGTATACACAGTAAACGACATGAACATGGTTGAAAAGAAACCTGTAGAAGTCGGCGTATCAAGTGAAGACCGTACAGAAATCTTGGAAGGAATAACAGCAGACGACAAGGTTGTAACCTATGTTACATCCGTAGTTAAGGAAGGCGCTATTGTAGTTCCTATTGAAGGCGATGACTTGACTTCCGCTATGGGTGGAATCGGCGGCAATATAGGAATAACCGTCACTAACTAATAAAAAGATTTATTGACAGGAAAACAAATGGGACAATTTTTGGAATACATAAAAATTGCATATAAGAGTATTACTTCCAATAAAGGCCGTACGTTTTTAACCATGCTCGGAATCATTATAGGTATCTCTTCCGTCATAATGATCACGGGTCTCGGAAGCGGTGTAAAAAATGCACTTGACGGGGCACTCGGAGATCTTTTCAAAGGACAGACCTATATCTACGGCTATGCCGGAGATGAATGCATAACCGTAAATGATATCGAGTACATCAAGGACACTGTACCGGATCTGGCAGTATGCTCCATCGAAGAGTATATGGGCGGAACAGCAACATCTGTTAAAGGTGATTTCAATGTTGACTATTACATGGTAAATGAAACATATGAAAAATATGCCGTCGAAGGACTTTTGCACGGAAGATATTTTACTGAAGAAGAATGTGACAGAGGCGACAATGTAGCTGTTATCAGTGAGGAAGGAGCCCAGGCATTTTTCGGAAGCACGGACGTGGTCGGTCAGACAATTATGGTGGATATATATGGCTATCAACTTGATTATCGTATCATCGGTGTCAGAAAAGCCAAAGATTCGGTAATTATGAATATGGCTAATATGATGAACGGAACAACCATAAAGCTGGAAGTACCTTATATGCACTTTGTAAATGCTACGGGAGAAACGTGGCCAATAGAGGGAATATACTCCATGCTTATTTCTTCCGACTCTCCTGATATAAACGAAACACTTAAAAGAATTGTTTCGATACTTGAAGCCAGACATGATGTCAGAGGAGAAGACTGTTTTACCATCGACTCTTTTGATTCTTATATGGAAAAAATCAATCAGGTTATCGGATATGTCACACTTTTTGTAGGGTTTGTATCCGCGATTTCACTTTTGGTCGGCGGTATCGGCGTAATGAATATCATGCTTGTATCCGTTACTGAGAGAACCTCCGAAATTGGAATAAGAAAAGCACTCGGTGCGAGAACAGGCTCAATTATGACGCAGTTTTTGGCAGAAGCCGGAATGATTACCTTGGTAGGCGGAGTAATCGGAGTTATAGCAGGCTACGCCGGTGCCGAAGCACTTTGCCTCCTGGTAAGCGCTGTCGCAAAGATATCGGTGCATATTTCGGTAAATATAATTGTGGCCCTGGGCGCAGCACTCTTTTCCGCGGCAGTCGGACTTTTCTTCGGAATATTCCCCGCCAGAAAAGCTGCAACATTAAGCCCTATTGAGGCACTCAGACAGGAATAATATGAGCAAATTTTTAGAATACTGCAAAATTGCATTTTTCAACATAAAATCGAATAAAGTCAGAGCCTTTCTGACGATGCTCGGAATTATCATCGGTATATCTTCGGTGGTAGCGATTGTTAGTTTGGGCAGCGGATTTAAGAAAGCCATTGATAAGGAACTTTCGAATCTGGCCGGCAACACTCTTGAAGTATATTCCATGGGTGATACCGACTTCGACGATTCTGACCTTGAAGCCCTGATGAAAAAAGATAAACATATCCTCGGAGTCACACCGGTTATTACACTCGGCGGAGAAGCAGCATATAAGGATATGCCGTCATTTTCCGCAGAGATAAAAATAGGCAACGAACTGATGGATCAGGCTTCGAAATACGATCTTATTTACGGCAGATATTTTACGAAAGAAGAATACGAGCATAAGGAAAAAGTCTGCATCATAACCAAGAGCTCCGCCAGAAAACTGTTCGGACACGAAGATGTTGTCGGAATGACCGTTGATCTCTTTTATGGTAATAATAAAAGAGGCGGTACATTCAGAATTATCGGAGTAAGAGATGACAACTCATCGCAGATGGCAGACTTGATCATGGGCAGCGGAAGTTACGATGTTAAAGCCGAATGTCCGTTCCCGTCATTCATTGATGCAATAGGACTATCCGGATACAATATCGGATATTACGATCTGGTCATCATCCTTGATGATGCCAAAAATGCGAGTGATGTATTATCTCACGTAAGAGCAATTCTTGAAGCAAGACATGATATCCGCGGCGAGAGCCAGATACTGGTTATTGACTATAACGCAATCTTCCAGACCATCAGCGCATCGCTTACATTGGTTACGCTTCTTATAATGCTTGTTGCGGGAATATCGCTCTTCGTAGGCGGTATCGGAGTAATGAATATCATGCTCGTATCCGTGACGGAGCGAACGCGTGAAATCGGTATCAGAAAAGCACTCGGTGCGAGAACTGGCTCGGTGCTTACACAGTTTTTGGTAGAAGCAGGATCGATTTCATTACTCGGCGGAATAATCGGTATCATTTTGGGACTCGCGGGAGCGGAATTTATATGCTTCCTTATCTCAAACCTTACCACTTCAACATTGGTGGCCGATTTTAATCCGTTTTTCATCCTTGGAATAGCACTTTTCTCAATGTCGATCGGTGTGTTCTTTGGAATTTACCCTGCCAGAAAAGCAGCAAAGTTAAGCCCCATCGAGGCTCTTCGAAGAAGATAACTTTTGCTTTTTCATATAATTTCATCCCCTTTAAAACAGAGAGTTTCCACTCTCTGTTTTTTTATGAAAAATACAAATTGCCCAAGAGTTGTGTAGTGAAGTGATTTTTAATGTGATATAATTAGCAAGGTTTTTTTAAAAGGTGTACTATGAGCAGTTTCAGAAAAGGATTTACAGACGGAATACCGATTGGTCTGGGATATTTGGCAGTATCCTTTTCTTTTGGTATACTCGCGGTTGCAGGCGGACTTAATATCTGGCAGGCAACTCTTATTTCGATGACCAATTTAACGAGCGCAGGACAGTTCGCAGGTCTCACAATTATGATTTCGGGCGGAAGTATCGTCGAAATGATTATTTCGCAGTTTATCATCAATCTGCGTTATTCTCTGATGTCAATTTCCCTTTCGCAGCACATAGATGAAAGCATGAAGCTTCCGCAGAAGCTTTTCTTCGGAGAGTTTCACACGGATGAAATATTCGCGGTATCAATGGGTCGACCCGAGAAACTTGGTAAGAAGTATTTCCTGGGAATAATAATCGCACCTTACATAGGCTGGTCATTAGGAACTTTCCTTGGAGCAGTCTGCGGCGAAATTCTTCCCGCAATGGTAGTAAGTGCGCTTGGCGTGGCATTATACGGTATGTTTATAGCAATCGTCGTTCCGCCCATGAAGCATTCGTGGAAGATAAGCATTGTTGTGGCAATTGCGATTGCATTGTCGCTTTGCTTTAAGTTTGTACCGCTCCTAAAAGATGTATCCTCGGGATTTGCAATCATCATCTGCGCAGTTGTGGCATCTCTCTTCGGTGCGATTGTATTTCCGATTGATGAAGAAAAAAAGAGCGCAAAGAGTGAAGGAGGTAGCGAATGAACTGGCTTGAATTCTTAACATACCTCCTTGTAATGGCGGGCGTGACATATTTAATCAGAGTTCTTCCTTACATTTTTATGCGTAAGGAAGTAAAGAACAAGTTTTTCAAATCGTTTCTTTTATACGTTCCATATACCGTGCTTGCGGCGATGACGATTCCTGCAATTCTTTTTGCAACAGACAATATCTACAGTGCAATAGCAGGCCTGGTGGTTGCGGTAATTGTGGCTTTATTTGAAAAAGGACTCTTAACCGTTGCAATTTCATCGTGCGTGGCTGTACTGCTCGTGGAACTGGTGCAGAAATTTGTTTTATAAAAGATAATTCTTTTATGAGCGGATGGTTTGAAAACGAAGAAGAATTAATATATAATGTCTTTGTCGTTATGACTATTAAGGATGATTTTTCAGATTTTAAAGACAGGAGAGGAAAATCATGGAGAGAATAAGCGGCACATTGGAAAGAGAAAAATTAACAAAGGCTATGAACGGCTGTATCGAATGGATCAGAGAGTTCTTTGAGGAAAACGGAAAAGGCTGCAATGCGGTTTTGGGTATTTCCGGAGGCAAGGATTCATCGGTTGTTGCGGCACTTCTTGTGGAAGCGCTCGGCAAAGACAGAGTAATCGGCGTACTTATGCCTAACGGCGAGCAGGCTGATATCGATATGGCTCACCTTTTGGTAGACCATCTTGGCATCAAATATTATGTGATCAACATAAAAGATGCAGTCGAAGGCATCAAGAATGCTTTCCCCGAAGAATTAAAAATGAGCGATCAGGCGAGAATCAATTTGTCTCCCAGAATCAGAATGAGTACAGTGTATGCGGTTTCACAGAGCGTGAACGGACGTGTAGCCAATACATGTAATCTTTCGGAAGACTGGGTTGGATATTCAACGAGATATGGTGATTCCGTAGGCGATTTTTCACCCTGCTCACATTTCACAGTTCAGGAAGTAAAAGAAATCGGCAGAATTCTCGGCCTTCCCGAAGCACTTATAGAAAAGGCTCCGAGCGACGGACTCTGTGGCAAGACGGACGAAGACAATCTCGGCTTCACATACGCGGTGCTTGATAAATACATCAGAACGGGCGAGATCGAAAACGAGGAAACAAAGAAACTCATTGATTACAAGCATAAAATGAATTTGTTTAAACTCGAAGTAATGCCTTCATACGAGCCCAAGTGGGATTAATTTAGAAAGAGAAAAACATGAGTAACGGATATGTCAATTTAAAACAACAGGTTATCGAACTGATAGGATATTTAAGGAGTCTGCTTTATCCCGAAATCTTCGGAGAGATGGGATATAAGTCAACCGAAGCTTTAAAGTCTGAAGCAAATTCGGTGCTTTGCGATACGCTTTCGACGGTATTTGAAGATGATACCGACTGCGAGGCAATTGCAAAGAAATATTTCGAGAGTATTCCCGATATCAAAAAGCTTCTTGATACCGATGTTCAGGCTGCATACGAGGGCGACCCCGCAGCCAAGTCAACCAAGGAAGTTATGCTTGCATATCCTGCATTCGAAGCAATCAGTATATTCAGAATCGCGCATGTCTTTTATGAGCTGAAAGTTCCCATTTTACCTAGAATGATGACAGAATATGCTCATAAAAATACAGGTATCGACATTCATCCCGGCGCAACCATCGGACCTTTCTTCTTCATCGACCACGGTACGGGCGTTGTAATCGGTGAGACGACTACAATCGGCGAACATGTAAAGCTTTATCAGGGCGTTACACTCGGTGCGAAGAGCTTTGCAGTTAACCCTGACGGAACCCTCGTAAAAGGAATCAAGCGTCATCCCGACATCGGCAACAATGTAGTTATTTACGCAGGCGCTACTATTTTAGGAGGAAATACTCAGATTGGTGACAACTGCGTAATAGGCGGTAACGTATGGCTTACCCATTCCGTTGATGCCGGCAATACCGTTCTCGCCGCACATGAGCGAAACGAAATCTTCACGAAGGAATAATAAATACAATATCTATTGACACAAAGCGTTATATAGAGTAATTTATATATGATAAAAAAATAAGTCTCTTATTCAGAGTGGTGGAGGTACATAGGACCTGTGAAGCCACGGCAACCCCTACAAGGAAGGTGCCAACCTGAGCGAGAAATCGAACAATAAGAGGACTATGGTATATGGTTAAAATGCCCGGTCCTTTTAAGGAGCGGGCTTATTCTTTTATAAAGCGGAAAAATCCGTGTATCGTTGTTTATTAAAAAAGGAGAACACAATGGAAAGAAAAATTTTCACTTCAGAATCGGTTACCGAAGGCCATCCCGACAAAGTCTGCGATGCGGTTTCGGATGCCATACTTGATGCGTGCATGGCGGCAGATCCCATGAGCCGTGTAGCATGTGAGACAACAGTTTGTACAGGTTTCGTACTTGTTACAGGCGAGATTACAACCAAGGCTCAGCTTGATTATCAGAAGATAGTCAGAGAGACAGTTAATGAAATCGGATATAACGATGCGAAGACAGGTTTCGACGGAAACACATGTGCCGTATTCGTTGCAATGGATACTCAGTCTGCAGATATCGCAATGGGCGTTGATAAGGCACTTGAAGCAAGAAACTCAGAGATGAGCGATGCTGAAATCGAAGCAATCGGTGCAGGCGATCAGGGTATGATGTTTGGTTATGCAACAAACGAGACCGAAGAATATATGCCTTATCCCATTTACTACGCACACAAGCTTTGCCGTCAGCTTACAAAGGTTCGTAAGGACGGAACACTTAAATATCTTCGTCCCGACGGAAAGAGCCAGGTATCGGTAGAATATGATGACAACGGCAAGCCCGTAAGATTTGATGCGGTTGTACTTTCAACTCAGCATGATGATGACGTTACGCAGGAACAGATTCATGCTGATATTAAAAAATATGTTTTTGACGAAGTACTTCCCAAGGAAATGGTTGATGAAAACACCAAGTATTTTATCAATCCCACAGGACGTTTCGTAATCGGCGGACCTCACGGTGACGCAGGTCTTACAGGTCGTAAAATAATTGTTGATACCTACGGCGGATATGCTCGTCACGGCGGCGGAGCATTCTCAGGTAAGGACTGCACCAAGGTTGACAGAAGCGCAGCATACGCAGCAAGATATGTAGCAAAGAATATTGTTGCTTCAGGCCTTGCAGACAAGTGCGAGATTCAGCTTTCATATGCTATCGGCGTTGCAAAGCCTACATCAATCATGGTTGATACATTCGGCACAGGTAAGATTGCGGATGAAAAAATCGTTGATATCGTAAGAGAAAACTTTGACCTTCGTCCTGCAGGAATCATCAAAATGCTTGATTTGAGAAGACCTATCTACAAGCAGACCGCAGCATACGGACACTTCGGAAGAAACGATTTAAATCTTCCCTGGGAGCAGCTTGACAAGGTTGACGTTTTAAAGAAATATTTATAAGATAGTAAATGGATGTTTCGATTATGAAACATCCATTTATTAATTTTACGATTGGAAAAGAATATGAAAGTCAGAATTAAAAAATTATCCGAAAATGCAGTTGTTCCGACCTACGGAACAGATTTTGCGGCAGGCGCCGATCTTTATGCCTGCATAGAAGAGCCGGTTTCAATCGGCTGTGGCGAGACCAAAATGATTGGTACGGGCATTGCAATGGAAATTCCTACAGGTTATGTCGGACTTGTATTTGCGCGCTCGGGACTTGCATGTAAAAAAGGCCTTGCTCCCGCCAATAAAGTAGGTGTCATCGACAGCGATTACAGAGGCGAGATTAAGGTTGCGCTTCACAATCACAACGGCTCGGGTGATGCTTTAACGGTTGATAACGGCGAGAGAATAGCACAGATATCCATAGTTCCTTATCTTAAGGCTGATTTTGAGGTTGTGGAAAATCTTGAAGACACCGAAAGAGGTGAGGGCGGATTCGGATCGACGGGAAAATTTTAGGAGCCGGGCACTCTTCGAGAGCCGGGCACCTTATTCGACACCGGTATAATCAAACTCCGGGATAAAAGATTCTAAGGCGGTATCGCCTTCCTGAAAATATGCGTTTTTGATATCAAGTGAGAGTACATAGTCTAAAAGACGTTCGTACTCTCTTTTTGTTACTTTTCTAAGCAGTGCGGGATATTGTTCTCCTGCTTCTTTTAGGGACGCTGTATCAAGCGGAGTGTACTGGTTCATCAGAGAAATATAAATGGAATCGCCGAAGGTTTCATGAAGATATGAAACCACGTTTTTGGCATTTTTAACGCCGCCAGGAAGTAATAGATGTCTTACGATGACACCTTTCTTCATGATTCCGCGCGAGTCGAATAAAGGCTCACCTACCTGACGAAACATTTCGGCTATTGCGGCTTTGGCTACTTCGGGGTAATTTGCAGCCTTTGAGTAGTTTAATGCCATGTCTTCGTCAAAGTATTTAAAATCTGGCAGATATACATCCACAAGACCTTCTAACATTTTAAGAGTCTCAGGAAGTTCGTATGCGGAAGAATTATAGACTATCGGAACAGAAAGTCCTTTTTCCTTTGCAAGGATTAATGCTTCTTTTATCTGAGGTATGAAGTGCGAGGGTGTGACGAGATTGATATTGTTTGCGCCCTGTGATTCCAGCGATAAGAATATATCTGCGAGCTTTTCAACCGAGACTTCTTTTCCGATTAAGCCTCTTGAAATCTTTTCGTTCTGGCAGAACACACATTTTAGATTACAGCCTGAAAAGAATACCGCACCACTGCCTTCTTTGCCACTAATGGAAGGTTCCTCATAAAAATGCAAAGCAGCCCTTGCAAGCATTACGGAATCGTTAACGTTGCAAAAGCCCTTTTTTATGGTACGGTCGATATTACATTGTCTCGGACAGAGGGTACAAATCATAACATTAAAAAAAGTGCCGGAAACCCTGAGGTTCCGGCACAAAGATTATCTTATTTGAAATATCTTTCGTAAAGTCCCTTGAAAGCTTTGCCGTGTCTTGCTTCGTCACGAGCCATTTCATGAACTGTATCATGGATTGCATCGAGGTTTAATGCTTTTGCACGCTTAGCAAGATCTGTTTTTCCTGCTGTAGCGCCGTTTTCTGCTTCGATTCTCATCTCGAGATTCTTCTTTGTGGAGTCTGTTAAAACTTCGCCGAGGAGCTCTGCGAATTTAGCAGCATGTTCAGCTTCTTCAAAAGCTGCCTTCTCCCAGTATAAACCAACTTCGGGATAGCCTTCTCTGAAAGCTACTCTGGACATTGCAAGATACATACCTACTTCCGAGCATTCGCCGTTGAAGTTAGCTCTTAAATCGTTTTTGATATCTTCGGGAGCATCACTTGCTACACCTACTACATGCTCTGCAGCCCAGGACATTTCCTCGGACATGGGAGCAAATTTGGAAGCGGGAGCGCCGCAAACGGGACATTTTTCGGGAATGGGATCACCTTCGTGAACATAACCGCAAACCTGACATACATATTTCATATTACATAACCCTCCTTTTGAGTATTTTTATTTTAGGTTGAGATTAATTATATCATATACGATGCTTCTTTGTAAAAGAAGAGCGTATTCCGATTTCCTCTTTTTTGATGATTTTTTTGAAATTCGGAATGTGCTTTAGGAAAATGCACAGGCTTCCGATGGCAAGGATTAGCGCATATATAATATTGTGGGTGTAAATTCCCACGAAAACGGGAAATCCGATAAGCATTGTAAGTGTTGCAAAAACAATGTAATCCGTAGCAAAAGTGATGATAATGACAAGTATGCCTGCAACTACAAATGCAATCGGATTATATCCTAAAATACAGCCCATCAGCGTTGCGAAACCTTTTCCGCCTTTAAATTTAAGATAGAACGGGAAAATATGTCCGATGATGGCCATTGACGCAACTATGTAGGGAAGATATTCATAATCCTTAAAAAACATTCTGGCTACGAAAACGACTATGAAGCCTTTAAATATATCCACAGCACCCACCAGGACACCCCATTTCCAGCCCAAAGTAAGGGTTGTGTTGGATGCGCCAAGGTTACCGCTTCCGCCGTTTCTAATATCTTTTTTAAGGATTTTTGAAAGGGAAAAAGCAGTGCTGAAACTTCCGATAAGATATGCAATTAATGCGCCCAGAATATATACGTACATAGCTTCTCCGAAATAAGTATTTTTACTTGTTAATAGTACAATTTTTCCGAAGAAAATTCAATAATATAAAATTATTTCCAAAAGGCACATAAATGTTGTATACTTGATTTTGAGCGTAGATAAAAACTTATTTCACGCAGGGAAAAAGTGTAAAAAGGGATACTGAAAATGAAATTAAATAACAAGAGAACGATACTTGCCGGTCTGGCATTTATGACGATATCGGGATTCTGGGGAATGTACGATGCGGTAACACCATTAATTCTTAAGAATTCGTTTCACTTAAACGAAGTTTTAAACGGCGTCGTAATGGCAATGGACAATGTGTTCGCAATTATCCTGCTTCCGCTTTTCGGAATATGGTCGGATAAAACAAACACAAAATTCGGTAAAAGAATGCCGTTTATTGCAATCGGAACACTTCTTGCGGTTATCTCCATGTTTTTCATGCCTTTTGCGGATAATCAGAGAAATCTTATACTGTTCCTTATTTCAACGGGCGCGGTTCTTCTTTCAATGTCATTTTACAGATCTCCCGCAGTCGCTCTAATGCCCGATATCACTCCGAGAGAATTAAGAAGTAAAGGCAATGCCGTTATCATGTTAATGGGTACGGCAGGCGTTATCTATTCAATGATAATGATCAAGGTTCTTGTAAAAACTCCCGAAGGAGCCGAGACACCTAACTATATGCCGTTATTCTTATCTATGATGGCTTTCATGTTTATAGGTACGTTGATTCTGGTATTAACGGTTCCCGAAAACAAATGGTCCAAAGAAGTTAAGGACAACGAAACACCCGAAGAAAAGGCTGAAAACCAGAATGCGGGCAAGAAGATTTCAAAAGAAAAATTAAAGAGTTTAATCTTTATTCTTCTCTCTGTATTTTTATGGTACATGTCATATAATGCGATAAATACCGCATTCTCAAGATATTCGATTGAAGTCCTCCATATGAAGGACGGAAGTTATGCCACATACATGCTCGTGGCTACCGTTATTGCGGTAATAAGCTATCTGCCCATCGGTATTATTTCAAGCAAGTTCGGACGTAAAAAAGTTATTATGGCAGGCGTTATAGGTCTTGCATCCGCATTCCTTGCCTGCACATTTGTTACTGACGGAGGCCCTCTTTTATACGCCCTCTTTGGTATTGTCGGAATTTCATGGGGTGCAATTAATGTCAATTCGTTCCCGATGGCTGTTGAAATCGCATCGGACGGTGACGAGGGAAGATATACAGGATACTACTATACATTCTCGATGGCAGCCCAGGTACTTACACCCGTACTTTCAGGTGTATTCCTTCAGTATGTATCCTACAGATCGCTGTTCCCTTACGGAGTTGTTTTTGCAGCACTTGCATTCTTTACAATGTCTCAGGTTAAACACGGTGATATTGTGACCGGTCAGAAGAAGTCCCTTTTGGAACATTTTGACGTCGATGACTAAAAATATATGAGAGAAATTAATAAATGAGTTTTCTTGATTCTTTTAACAACGCATATTCATATGATGATTTGCTTATATGGGCCATGGTTGTATTATACGGTATGTTCTGGCTTATCGTTTGCCTTGGGCTGATTATCCATCATTTTCTTTTGGCGGTGCCTTTGTATATAATGGCTGACAAAGCAGGATACGCCTATCCCTTTTTGGCGTTTATTCCTTTTGCGAATTACTATCTGATGCATATTCTTCCGATAAAGGAATACAATTACATAGGTATGTATAAAACCTATGAAAGAAAAAACGGGTTCCTTTTGTATATGATAGTACGATGGATAGGGCCCTTAGCCATAGGAATAGTGGGAACAATTTTATCGATTGTTCCTTTTATAGCAATGCTTATCGCAATGGTAATTTATTTTATTAATCTGGCTTTGATAGTGGCCGGATTCATAGGAAAAGCAATAATGATGATTGATCTTTTGGATTTGTATATGAAAAAAGATGAAAAAGGATTGGCGATTTTCCTTGGAATAATAAGCCTTTTCGTTCCGATTGTTTTCCCTATTGCATGCATTGTTTTATGCACCAAGGAACCGGAATTCGGATACGGAAATTATTACTATCCCGTGAATCTTCAGACAATAGAATAGGAGAGGTCTTTTATGACTTCACCCGCAATGATTAAACCTGCCACTCCGGGCACAAATGATGCGCTCGCCGGGGCAGTTTTTTTATTGGAAAGACCGTTAGAATCAATATCTATATTCTGCGTTTTGGGTTCCTCTTCGGAGTAAACGACTTTTAAAGAATCAATGTTAAGTTTTTTGAGTTCGTGGCGCATTACTTTTGCGAGAGGGCAGACCTTTGTGGAGAAAATGTCTGCAACCCTAAAAGCACTCGCATCGGTTTTATTTCCTGTTCCCATGGATGAAATAACAGGAACTCCCGCCTCCCTGCAGCGAACGATAATAAGCTTTTTTGCAGTAACGGTATCGACCGCATCAACCACATAATCAAAGGATGAAAAATCAAACTCATCCGCGGTTTCAGGCAGATAAAAAACAGGCTTTTCGTGAATGATGATGTCGGGATTTATTTCTAAAAGACGCTCCTTCATGACAGATGTTTTCTGTTTTCCGATATTCGAAGAAAGAGCAATAATCTGTCTGTTAAGATTGGACTCTGCCACGGTATCGTGATCGACGATAGTAAGTTCGCCGACTCCGCCGCGTGCCAAAGCCTCGCAGACAAATCCGCCCACTCCGCCTATTCCGAAAACTGCCACATGTGATTTATTAAGTTTTTCAATACCTTCCTCGCCAAAAAGCGGTATCAGGCGCGAGAAGCGTTCATCTTTTACGTTCATTATTTCAGGCTTTCTACGAGAGCATCCAAATCTTTGCAGGCTTTTTCATATCCTTCGAAAACAAAACCGTTCATTCCGGCTTTCTTTGCGCCGTTTACGTTCTTTTCTTTGTCGTCAATGAAAACACATTCCTCGGCTTTAAGATTGTATTTTGCGAAAAGCGCATTAAAAATATCCTCGCTCGGCTTTAAAAGATGAACTCGCGAAGAAACAATCTTGCCGTCTATGTAAGGGTAAAAAGGAAAGAGTCCGCGGTTAACACTTTCTTCAAAGGTTGAATCAGGGTAATTGGTGCATAAATAGACATTGAATCCTTTGCTCTTTAAATCTTTTACCCATTTTTCACTGTAGTCGAAAGGCCTGATGGTGAGTATCAGATTATCTACGAAAAGGCGGATTTCCTTTTCATACTGAGGCATTGCTCTAACAGCCAGTTTTATTACTTCCTCGAAGGTCATAACCCCTCGGTCCATCTCGTCCCACAAATCGTTGTTAATAAAACCTTTATCCAGTGTATCAATGCACTCTTTGTCAAAACCGAGCTCTTGCATGGTCTTTTCCCATGCGAAATCAATGAGCACGTTTCCGATATCAAATACAATGTTTTTAATCATAAGACATTTATCCGTTTCTGTTTATTTTCCCTTAAATATCTTCTTTATTATAAACTTGAAAGCAGGCTCTGTCACGAAAAAAAGCGGATTCATGGGAAACATTGGCAAAAATGTGGTATACTACGCTATGAGTGAAAAATGATTAGGCAGGGGATTCTATGAATACACAAAATGAAAATTTTGAGATAGTCAGAGCCACAGAGGACTGGCAGAAAACAGGAGCATATTCGGTCAGAATAGAGGGTATGAATCGTCAGTATCATATTTCTCTGAGAGAGGAATTTGATGAGCATGATTTTGGCGATACAAGATACATAGTTGTGCTCGATGACGGATATCCTGTGGCGACCTGCCGTTTTTATGAAATTGATCCTAAAAGAGTTATCCTCGGACGTCTGGTTGTATTACCGAAGTATCGTAATCACAATTTAGGAAGTATTGTGGTTAAGGCTGCAGAAGAGTGGATAAAAGAATTGGGATATGAAGAAGTTGTTATAGACAGTCGCGTGGAAGTCGTATCTTTTTATGAGAAATTAGGCTATTCCCATCTGGATGATTCGGTTAAAAAGAGTGGAAATTTTGATTGCATCCGCATGAACAAAAAACTGTAAAATACGCTAAAACTGTTTTATTGACACTGATTTGAAAATGATATATTATTTATAACGTTACGGCGCGTGGCTCAGCTTGGTAGAGCGCTGCGTTCGGGACGCAGAGGTCGTGGGTTCAAATCCCGTCGCGCCGATAATACAAAAGGACACCCTTATTGGGTGTCCTTTTGTATTTGTATGGTATGTTGAAATTTGAACCCACGACCACATTATTGTCAATAATATGCAAAGAAATATCCATTAATTATCAAAATATGCTATTCTAGGAGTAAGATATTCGCGCATAATAATATCAGGCATTAATTAAAGTGGTTAGGAGAAATATATGTTTAGAGAAGTAGCCAGGAAAAAACAGGCTTTACCAATAGAAGAATGCATTGAAATATTAATAAAAGAACCTCGCGGAGTGCTGTCTGTACTGG
>JAEEGI010003694.1_pt1 | contig 36339 bp, 31 predicted proteins | sample 8958751 | NCBI WGS metagenome assembly JAEEGI01 (sample SAMN16246545, study PRJNA631951) | gut metagenome | biome: gut microbiome; feature: rumen; material: KS-attached | host: Bos | place: Iran: Karaj | collected 2018-10 | reverse complement strand
AAAACCGGAAAACCCAGTAAAATCAAGGCTTTCCGGCTTCGCAAAGGTTCCTTTGATAACAATTTGATAACAGTTGCATGATCTCCCTTTATTCTCCGTATCAAGGGGTTTCGGGGTAAGAAGTCATTCTTGACGGTTTGCGGCTGGAACGATCCATATTATGAAAGCCCTTCGCTGTGGGTATGCAGCGAAGGGCTTTTTGTCGTTATCACAGGGACGACAAACCGAAAGTTATAGTTCCCGCTTCAAATAACCGCATGTGAATGGGAAGAAATCAAACTTTTTGGTTCCGATATGGATGGCTCCATTTTCTTCATACCACTTGCGAAGGACGGTGTTTTCTTCAACAATCCCGATATTCATTGTATGGCATCCCAGACTTTTCGCAGTGGTATAAGAATGTTCCAATAATTGTTTGCCTATTCCACGGTGCCTGTATTGCGGCAAAACGGCAAGGTTATTCAATTCGCATTCCCCGTTCTCCTGAATCAGGAGAGAGTAGTATCCGCATAGAATGCTGTCTTCCTCAGCAGCAAACATAGGTCTGTGCTCTTGATCCATATGCCAATACAATCTATCAGCTGAGATGGCGAAAGCAGTAAATCTCGGCGCATTTTCCTCTGTAAATCCGTACTCGTCTGCGACGGTCATAAAACTGGTTCGTATCAAGTTCACGCATGATGGTATATCTTCTCGTTTTACTTCTCGTATCATGCTTTCCTCCGCAAATCCGCATTTGAAATCACCAAAATCATAGACATCAGCCAGTAATTATAGTGCGTTAATGAAGTCCTCTGAAACCGTTAAAAACAGTTGTCGTTTTACGCATACAGTTGATTCCTAACCTTATTTGTCTGATAAGGTGTCAAGTGAAATCCGGACTCCTTTTGTGCACACTCGACGAGCGCTTTTGTAAGTCCGGGAACAGCGTCATCGTGCAGTGCATCATCAATATCCATCCAGACTACTTCACTGTTTTCATCGCCGTCCGATTTTGCCACTCCCTCAATATATTCAGCGGCAAAGATAACGTACCAATCCTTTTCATTAAACCGGATTCCAAGCAGTCTGCCTGCTCTGACTTTTATTCCGGTCTCCTCCAGATATTCCCGTACCAAGGTCTCTTCCGGCAGTTCTCCAAATTTGACATAACCACCGGGAATGATCAACTTTCCTTTTCCGCTCCCGTAAGTATGTCTTGCAAGCAATACCTTGCCGTCCTTCAAGCAAACCCCCGCAACCGACTGGCTCCAATTCGTGCTGTTCATCTCTTCAATTTCCATCTTTACAGTCTCCTTAAAATGCAGATAAAAACAAACAATTCTATGATGACGGCGATTACTCTTGGCATGAAATCCTTCTCCGCAAATGCCAATTTGTATTACTCTTTGATTTTTCCATTGAGCGCTTTAACTAAAGCGTCGCTCAGTTCCTGGGACTGCACCTTTGCCGTGATCTGCGTGTCATCGTACTGTGGATAGTGATAGCGCCACTTGTCGTACTCGTCCCTGCTGGTCTCTCCGGCGCGGTACTTCTCGGCAGCAACGGCCCAGGCACAGACCAGCTCAGAGATGCGGGCAGCATCCTTCCCCTTCCGGGGATCAATGCGGAAAAGGACTTCTCCTTCTTTGGTCTCGATTGTCAGACCATAGCGATCCTCTAAAGCAAACAGGGTATACTCAAATTCAATAAACACTCTTCCATGTTTTTTAATTTGAGTATAAAACAACTGACAACATACATGATGAAGCAAAAACGCACACACGAAAGCTCGACCTCCACCAAGGCCGGGCTTTCAACTGGATAAATTTCCTTGCTTTCAGCAAAACCGGATCGAACCGGTTTACCGGAGAGATCAGGAAAACTGGCGCTCCGTTCCCGTGCCGACGTCCTTCATGGCATATTCCTTATCCATATCGATCGCCTGGAGCATGATCTTCGCAAATTGCGGGTCAAACTGCGTTCCCATTCCCTTGACAAGCTCTTCCCGGACCCGCTCCTGGGGCATGGGCGCCCGATAGCTGCGCTTGGAGGTCATGGCGTCGTAGGCGTCTGCAACGCCGATGATGCGAGCAAGCTCCGGAATCTCCTCTCCCTTCAGGCCGTCCGGATAACCTCTGCCGTCGTACCGCTCATGGTGATTGCGCGCGCCGATATAGAGATTGGGCGACTGCTGGATCCTGGACAGGATCTGGCTGCCGTAGAGAGGATGGAGCTTGATCTGCGCAAATTCCTCCTCGGTCAGTTTGCCGTCCTTGTTGATGATGCTGTCGGCGATGCCGATCTTCCCCACGTCATGAAGCAGCGCGGCGAAATAGACCTCCTCGCATTCCTCCTCCGGTTTTCCGGCCTGGCGGGCGATCATTTGGGAATACATGGCCACTCTGCTGGAATGACCGTGGGTATATCTGTCTTTTGCGTCGATGGCGCTGGCAAGGGCTTCGGCCGTCTGCTCGAACATGTCGTGCTCTTTTTCCTTTTCCTGCCTGTAAAACTCGATTTCCATATTCTTCGCGTGCTCAGCCGTCTCGCTCAGGTCGATGACCACGAAGATGTACAGGCAGATCGCCATTCCCACCACCGTCATATTCGTCAGGGACAAGCCGTAGGTGAAGATCTGGACGACAGAGGCGACGAGCGGCACAAGGGTATTCAGCCCAAGGGAAATAACAATGATGCGGCGCAGCAGCTTGCGGTATTGCACGACGACGGAGATTTGCAGGAAGGTGATGATAACGGGCGCGGCATAACAGAGGATGTTGGCCGGCGCGCGCCGATAGTTGTTCGAGGCGTCGAAGGTATAGTACAGCCCCGTAAACTGGGCGATGACCAGCAAAACCAGACCGACGGTAAACAGGACTTCACAGACCCAGAGCCGCCGGGGCACCCCCCGCAGCTTGCCCTCATTCCCAAACAGGTCGATCAGGTAAAGCGTCAGCGCATGGGAGATATACAGCGTCATGAAATACACGAGGAAATTGCTGATCCGGACCATCCAGAAGCCAAGCCTGCTGGGGTCGCCCCGGTAAAGGTAGGCAAAGCGGTCGGTGAGCAGGAGCACCATGGCGGCGATTTCCAGCAGCGCCAGGATGCGCTTTCGCTTCGGCGACAGCGATTTGGTCATCATCGTCAGGATCGCCAGAACAAAACAGATCCCGCTCATAAACAGCATGGCGTTCAGTTGATGCGCCTTCAGGAATTCCACGGGAGTACACCTCCATCTGCCGTGTGCCGATATCGTCAGCCCGGCGTCCAAGCACCCGCAGTATTGCCGTTCCATCAGAGTTTGAATGGTAAAAATATGCTACCATAATTTGCATGTCTTTTCAAGAAAGATCTGCCGCCGTATCGTGATGTCCGGCAGCCCCAGCGTTTTTGAAGATCCGAACCGTTCCGCGGATGTATCGTCGCTCCGCATAAACGTCCCGAAAACCGGGGTGAGCAAATACGCCAAAAAGGAGGCGGGTCCTGAATGTTCAGGATCCGCCTCCTATGGCGCCTCTTGACGGGCGCGCGAGCTGTCGCCCGGTCCTCCGCCGGCAGGGCGCGGCGCTTCGGTGAGAAATGCCGGACCGCCGCTTATTCGTCCTTCAGCCGCAGCAGCAGAGCCGCATTCACTACCACGAATACGGAACCGCAGTTGTGCCACAGCGCCCCCGTGACGGGGCTCAGGATGCCGAGCGCCGACAATACCACAGCCGCCAGGTTGATGATCAGGGATGCGATGATGTTGACATGCACCTTCTTCATCACCTTCTGCATGAGCTTGAACAGATAGGGCAGCCGCTGGATTTCATCGCTTACCAGGATCGCGTCTGCGGATTCCACCGCGATATCCGAGCCGATCCCGCCCATAGCGATCCCGGCGTCGGCACTTGTAAGGGACAGGGCGTCGTTGACGCCGTCGCCGATCATGCAGATCGGCTCTGCACCGCCGGCAAAGCCTTTGATGATGTTCATCTTCTCCTCGGGCAGAAGATTGGAGCGGACGTCCCGGATGCCGGCGCTGTCCGCGATCGCGGCTGCAGCATATTCATTGTCTCCTGTCAGAAGCATCGGCGTGATGCCCACGGAAGAAAGCTTTTCGATCGTCGATTTCGCATCCTCGCGCAGCGTATCCCGAAGGGCGATAAAGCCGATGAGTTCCTTGTCCGCCGCTACATAGACGACGGTGGCTCCCTTGCGGAGCTCGGAAGCGCAGGAATCCGCACAGACGCTGACGTCGATCCCCTGCGTCTGCATGAAGCCTTCTTTCCCTGCAAGAACGGTTTTGCCGTCGACAACGGCGGAAACGCCCTGCCCGGCGACCATCCGGAAATCGTCCGCGGCTTCGTTTTTTCCGCCGCCGGTTTCATACGCCGACCAGATGGCCTTGCCCAGGGGATGCTCGGATTTCTGTTCCGTCAGGGCGGCCATGCGCAGGACGTCGGAATCCGCATAGCCTTCCGAGACAGCGACGCTTGCCGTCACCTGGGGTTTGCCGTAAGTCAGGGTCCCGGTTTTGTCGAAAGCGACGCGCCTGATCCTTGAGAGCCGCTCCAGCGCGTCGCCGGAGCGGACGATGATGCCGTATCTGGCCGCGTTTCCGATACCGGCGAGCACCGCCGTGGGCGTCGCAAGGATAAAGGCGCAGGGGCAGAAGACGACCAGTACCGTGACCGCCCGCATAAATGCGCCGGTTGCGATCCATGTAATGACCGCACAGGAGAGGGCGATCACCACCAGCCAGGTGGCCCAGCGGTCAGCCGCCGTCACGATGGGGGCCTTGTTTTCTTCAGCCTCCTCCGCCAGTCGCACCATCCGCTGCAGAGAACTGTCGGCGCTGACGGCGTCGGCCCGCATCGTAAAAGCGCCGAAACGGTTGATCGTACCGCTGGAGACGGTATCGCCCGCAGCTTTGTCCACGGGAATGCTTTCGCCGGTCATGACCGATTGGTCAATGGAGGTTTCCCCCTCCAGGATCGTGCCGTCAACCGGCACGGTCTCTCCTGCAAGAACGCTGAGAATGTCCCCGACCTTGACTTCTTCCACCGGGAGCTCCGCCACAGCGCCGTCCCGCATCACATGTGCTTTCTGCGGGCTGATCTTTATGAGCTTTTCGATGCTCTCCCTTGCTTTTCCGGAGGTATAATCCTCCAGGAGAGAGCCGATCTGCATAATGAGCGCAACTTCACCGGCGGCGAAGAATTCCCCGGTCGCGGCGGAAGCGACCAGCGCCAGCGATACAAGCAGGTCCGCTTTGATGTCGTGTTCCAGGACGACGCCTTTGCATGCGCCTGCCAGAATCGGTATGCCGCACAGGAGAATGGCGACCCACGCGATATCGAAGGGCAGAACGCTTTTCGGCACGCCCGTGATGCTGAGCACCAGGGCGACGACCGAAGCGGTGGCACAGATCAGCGTTTCCCTGGGTTCGTTTTCGAGCCATTTTTTCATCATCCTGCAAACGCCTCCTTGACAAGCCGGGACCGGAACAATATAATCCATTCCATACGAAACATATTGTACGATTGCGATTATACGGACCGGCGAAACGTGCTTCAAGAAGCAAATCGCTTCAACCGTACGTTACGGAACATTTGGGCGGAATTGTCCGGGAGGCTGGGGATGGATCGACGTCAGAAAAAGACAAGGAAGGCCGTGTATGAAGCGTTCACGGGCCTTCTCGAGAAAAAGTCATATTCCAATATATCGGTTCAGGAGATCATTGATGAGGCGAACATCGGGCGCAGTACGTTTTATGCCCATTTCGAGACGAAGGATGAGCTGCTTCGCACCCTTTGTACGGAGATATTCGAGCATGTCTTTTCGGATGACCTCCACGAGGAAGCATCCCACGATTTTTCGTCGAGGAAAAAGGACATCGTGGGGGAGGTCACGCACATCCTGTACCATTTGAATGACAGCCGCCCATATATCAAGAGCATCCTATCCTGCGAAAGCGGGGAGATGTTTATGAAATACTTTAAGGAATACCTGGCGCAGCTGTTCTCGGGAGAACTCGATAAGCACTGCTCCGATGTGCCGCAGGAATACATGCTCCATCACATGGTGTGCGATTTCGCGGAGACGGTGCGCTGGTGGATGAAGCATGAGCAGTATTCCGCAGAGGATATCAGCCGCTTCTTCTTTGCCACGACGCCTTTTTGCGGATGATCCGCGCTCCAGGCCGGAACATGGCTGCGCCTCCGGCAGGAAAAAGAAAACGAGCGGCAGACTGCGCCGGATCAAGCCGGATTTCGTGCAGTCTGCCGCTCGCTTTTTTCTTATATTCCCGCGGTTTGCTGTAATTTCAAAAGGGGAGGGTTAACCGAGAAGACAGGCGTATGCCGTGCTGATTCGGCGCTTCCCGGTAAAAACGGGATCGCGCATCACTTCTTCAGCTGCAGCCCGTCTTTGAAAGCATTGCCGACGCGCTCCGTGACCTTGTAGTAGCCGTGGGTGTACGGGTCAAAGGCGATGGCGTTCACCAGCGACATGTTGAGCTTGCCGTTTTCCATGACGCTCTCGTCTGCGGTGACGTTGACGACCTTGCCGATCACGCCGCAGCCATATTCATTGGCCTGGTATTCGATGAATTCGCATTCCAGGCATAAGGGGAATTCATGGATGACGGGAGCGTCCACGGTTTCGGCCCTGCTGGCTGTGAGACCGCTGCGGGCGAATTTGTCGGGGACTTTGTTGCCGGTCTCGACGCCGAAATAGTCCGCTTCTGCGACATGCGCCGCATCGGCGATGCTCACGGTGAAAGCCCCTCTGGCCTTGATGTTCTTCACGGTCTTGTGCGACTCGGTAAGATTCAGTGCGACCGTGTCCCTCTCCTGCATCGTGCCCCAGGCGGCGTTCATCACATTGACGCTGCCGTCTTCGTTGTAGGTGGCGATCATCAGGACCGGCATCGGGAAGATGCCTTCTGTGATGTCAAGCTTTTTTCTCATCAATGCTCCCTCTTTTCTGCAATTGGATGAACAGGATATGCGTCCTGCCGATCATGATGATAGCAGTTTTTGGAAATCAAGCAAGCGCGCCTGCTGGGTCTGCGGCGTGGATGCAGCCTTGTTTTTCCTTCCGGCGTTACGGGTGACGCAGGCCGGTCGTCAGGAGAAAGAGCCAAAGCCGGCGATCGCCTCGTCGATGGTCATCGCACCGGTCCCGACGCCGTAAACCGCCTGGCGGAACTGCCGCACGGCGTCGTCCGTCAAACCGATCACCTCCGGCGACAGGACCCGGGACTCCGGAATGCTGCCGAAGGCGGCATACATATGGTTAAAGGACAGGTCCTTGGTCGGCGACACAAGGCCCTTGTTCTGCGCCATCAGGTTCAGCTCCTGGGAGGTGATCAGAAAACGCATGAATTCATTGGCCATGTCCAGATTCGGGCTGTCTTTGTTGACGGAGAATTGCAGATTCGGCATATCCAGGAAGTAGGCGCCTTCATCCGCCGTGGGAACGGGGGCGAACGTGTAAGTAAAGGGATTGGCGGCAAACGCCTCGGAACGGCTCTCCCGTTTGGCCGCGCCGGAAACGGTATCTCCGGAACAGGTCATCATGGGCACGTCGCCTTCGAAGAAGCGGAGGATCACGGCTTCATAGTTGTTTTCGATCGCAGCGCAGGCGTCCAGGTTCACGCCGCAGCCCTTCAGGAACTGTTCGACCTTCTCGAGAGAGGGCCGCATATACTCGCCGGCGGAGGGATCAAGGGCATTGAGCTTTTGGACGGCCTCCGCGTCATGCGCCACGGTTCCGCAGAAGAAGGGATAGATCGTCGTCGTGAAGATCGAGGTCGTCTCCGCCGCAGAATAGCCCATGATCGGGTTTTCATAGCCTTTTGCATGAAAAGCTTCGCACACATTCACCAGTTCCTGATAGGTCGTGGGAATGCGCAGACCTTCTTTTTCAAAAAGACTGTTGTTCACGAGCATGCCGTAAGTGTTGGAGAAGACCGGGACCATCGGCAGCGTGCCGTCTTCCGTATTCAGGATGATATTGCTGCGGATGCAGCCCAGATCCAGGCCCAGGGCGGGATCGGCCAGATTCTCGGCATGGTCGATGGAAGACTTATACTGCTCCCGGCCAACCATCCAGGAGTAATTGACGTAGATGTCGGGGGCGTCGTTTCCGTTCAGGACCGTGCCGATCATGTTGTTATAGTCGTCGACCTTGGTGAATGTCAGCTCCACATTGGGATAATACGCGTTGAAGCGGTCAAATTCCGCTTCCAGCGCCTCAAAGTTGCTGTAGCCGCCGGCAACGCTGATATGGCAGCTGACGGAAGTATCCAGCGACGGCTGGAAGCCCTCCTTGGCCGGCGTATCCTGCTTCTTCTCACCGCATGCGGCAAGCCCCAGGATCATCAGCGCCGCCAAGATCATACACATCGTTTTTTTCAAGATTGATTCCTTCCTTCCCTGATCCTTCGGATTTCTTTAATGACCAATTTGATATCAACGGGCTTTGCGATATGCCCGTTCATTCCTGCATTCAGGCACTCGGTGACGTTTTCGGAGAAGGCGTCCGCCGTCATCGCGACGATCGGAAGAGAGGCAGCCCAGGGATTCTCCAGCTTCCGGATGGCCCTGGTTGCGTCGAGACCGTTCATCTCCGGCATCTGCACGTCCATAAAGATCAGGTCATAGCTGCCCTCCGCGGCTGCGCGCATCTTTTCCACGCAGACGCGCCCGTTTTCCGCGCGTTCGCTTGTGATGCCGAAGGTTTTGAGCATCCGGGATATGATCATCCAGTTGACGTCGATATCTTCCGCGATAAGGATGTGCATGCCATTGAGATCGGAATAATCCTCTTCCGGTTCGACGGATTTGGACTGGGTTCCGAGCAGCGCATTGATTTTCTTGTAGAGGGTGGAGCGGAAAAGCGGCTTGCTGACAAAGCCGTTTGCGCCGGCCTCTTTTGCCAGTTCCTCGATGTCCGACCAGTCATACGCGGAGGTCAGCAGGATGGGAATGTCCACTTTGAGCTCCGTTCGGATCCTGCGGATCGTCTCGACGCCATCCATGTCCGGCATTTTCCAGTCCAGGATCACGATGCTGTAATCCTTTCCGTCTACATGCCTGCGGGCGATCATTTCCAGCGCCTGCGCGCCGCTGTGCGCCTGCTCCGCCGCGGAGCCCAGGGATTCAAATTCGGCGGCCGCCGTTCGCAGAACGATCTCGTCGTCGTCAACGATGAGCGCGTCGATATGATCGAGCCGAATATCGTCCAGCTGCCGTTCGGCTGCCGGGATATCCAGCACGACCGTAAAGGTCGTCCCCTTGCCCTGCTGACTCTGACAATCGATCGTCCCGCCCATCAGATCGACCATCTGCTTCGTGATGGCCAGACCGAGGCCGGTTCCCTGGATGCTGTTGACACGGCTGTCCGTCTGCCGGGAGAAGGGCTGATACATGGTCGCCATGAATTCCGGACTCATGCCGATGCCCGAATCGGCTACCTCGTAGGTCAGGCGTATGCAGCCGGGAGTTTCGCTTTCCTCCTCGCGCATATCCACGCTTACCCGCCCGCCGGGTTCCGTGTACTTGATGGCGTTGGAGAGGATGTTGATGTAAATCTGGTTCAGGCGAAGCTGGTCCGTGTACAGGTATTCCTTTTCCATCTGATGGATGTGGAAGCTGAATTCGATCTTTTTTTCCTTGATCATCGGCTGCGAGATGTTGACCAGGTTCTCCACCGTCTCCGCGATGGAGAAGGACAGGGGGCTCAGCTTCAGCTTTCCGCTTTCCACCTTGGAGATATCCAGGATGTCGTTGATCAGTGTCAGCAGATGGTTGCTGGCAAGGCTGATCTTCCGAAGGTTCTCCCTTGTCGAATCCACATCTCCGAGATCCTTTTCGGCGAGGGTCGTCAGGCCTATGATGGCGTTCATGGGCGTGCGGATGTCGTGGGACATGGTGGAGAGGAAATCCGTCTTTGCCTTGCTTGCGGATTCCGCTTCCCTGGCCGCGACCTGGAGGCGTCTGTTCAAGGAGAGCATATAGATGAGGTCAAAGAGGAACAGGATCAGCAGACCGGCGGAAATGACGCCGGGCAGCAGCCAGTTTCCCGTATCCGCAACGAGGTCCTGCTCCGGCACGAGACCCAGCAGCGTCCAGCCGGCAGAGGCGGAGACCGGGGTGTATGCAAGGATGCACGCCTCCCCGTGGGAGTTGATCATCGCCACGGTGCCTGTGGATGAAGTGACCCTGTCGAACAATTCCTTCGACGATGCGGGATCGGAAGGATTGTAGGATTTGTAGAATTCAAAAAAGCTGGAGTTCTTGAAGCTGTAGCCCTTGAGGACATAATCGCCGTTGGCGTCGATCATGGAGAGCTCGGCGTTCACAAATTCCTCCTGCGGAAAGACCCATTTCGTCGCGAGCTCCGAGACGGAGACCACCCGAAGAAGGACCGCTTCCGCGGAAGCGCCGCTTTCCGCGTCCTTCAGCGTGACCCTGTTGCAGAAGGCCAGGGATTGCTCGCCGTTCATGGGGTTGGTGTAAGCGCGGGAAACGTTGATGGACGTCCCGATTTCATCGATCCAATCCACGTCCTCCAGGAGCGCCAAGCGCTGATAGGAAACGGCATAGTCGTCCGTCGTGCCCTGCTTCGGGCGCGTGGAGAGCCCCGTGAGCGAGTCAAGAGAAATCAGGTGCGCCGAAGTGTTCGACAGCACGTGGGAGGCGCGGATGTAATCGGCGGCTTCCTCCATCGTCATGGCCTTGCTGTTGATATAGTGCGCCCAGACATCGCAGATCCTTTGCTCGCCCTCCAGATAATTCTCCGTCACCTGCTCCAGGGTGACCGTTGTGTTTTCAAAGTGATCGATCTGCCTCCGCAAGGATTCCCTGCCTTCAAATCGGGAGTAAAGCACAACGAAGCTCAATATGGAAGCAATGATGACGACGTTGAAAATGACGATAAAAGTCTTCTTCATGCTCAGTTCTCCCTTGCAAAGCCAGGTCATGCGTCATGGCGGACGTCGACTCCCCGGCGGTCATCGCCCCGGGAGAGCCGCTCATAATATGCTTGTGATGGCTCCGGTCTCTTATCGGCGAAAGGCAGCGGCCGCTGCGTTCACTTTTCCCCCAGCACGATCAGGGCGCAGCCGCCGTCCGTGTCCAGTTCCAGGTCCAGAGGGGGATTGAAGGTGCTCTCCCGCTTTTCGTCGACCCAGCCCAGCAGCACGTAGCCCTGCGCCAGCGCCAGCTTCCGCAGGCTGTGGACGCGCATCTTTCCCCGAATGCCCAGCTGCAGGGGCTTTTTGAGGAAAATTTCGCTGCCCTCGTTGGAGAGGATCTCCCGAAAAGCGCCCAGCAGCTCCGGACTCTCGGAGAGCTGCGCCAGGACCATGGAGGACATGCTGGAGGCCACCACGAAATCCGTGCGGTCGTTGTCCGTCACAAGGTTCTGGTTGCGCTCGCGGCGCATTTCCGTGGTGATGTTGAAGCGGAGTCCGAGACGGAAGCGGATATCCCGCAGGTTCAGCAGGAGGTAGATCACCTCCATGTCCGCGTCTTCCTCCTCCTTGTCGTGGTCGTTGAGGATCACCACGTGCTCGGCGTCCTTCGCCAGGGCCTCCAGGGCGTCCTCGTCCAACAGATCCGCGTCGGCGTATCCCACCGTGAGGCCGCGCTTCCCGGCCTCCTCTGCCAGCCGGGCTTCCTCCTCCGGACTGCCGCGTTTTCCCGCCAGGAGAACGCGGCGGACGTTTTCCGGCAGCTCCCGGAGAATGATCGGCAGGGAATCGTTGCTGCCCAGGATCAGCGCCGTGGTGTCCGCTTCCTCCGCAGCCGCGGCGGCGGTGTGGGCGTCGTCCGCCCCCGCGTCGGTCAGGCGGACGCTCTCCCGGTCCTCCGAGAAGATCAGGATCCGGTCCTCCGGCCGGATCACAGTCCCGGCGGGGGGATTCAGGCGCATCCCCTCCGCGCCGTAGACGCCCACGGGGACCGCGCCGTCCAGCCGCAGCGTCAGCTCATCAAAGCGCATCCCCGCCGTGCCGGGCAGGGAGACGACATACCATTCCGAACCCTCGAAATTGAACAGCTCCCGGAAGGTCTCCGACAGCCCCATCTGGGTGCAGGAGTGGGCGATCATCTTCGCCAGGGTGTCATGCTCCCGCAGGGCGGTGATGCTGTATTCCTGCGCCAGCGCGGCGGGGAAGCGGAATTCGCTGCCGGAGAGCAGGGTGAGGATGCGGAAGTCCGCTCCGGGGCTGTTTCGCTTCAGCGCGGAGACCGCCAGCAGGGTCTTGATGGTGCGGGCGTCGTCCGTGGGATGGACGATCACCGTCCGGCAGTCGGAAAGGGCGCAGCGTTCCAGGGCGGCAGGATCGGTGACGTCCGCGCTGCGGCAGATGATGCGGAAGTTTTTGGGGCAGTCCACGTTCTCGCGGATATACTGCTCCATCTCCTCCCGTTCCATGTCCTCCGCCACGACGACGCAGGCTTCCTTTCCCGCGGTAGCCAGCGCCAGCTGCTGCAGAAGGGTGTATTCACCGGGGTAAAAGCCCAGGATCACGGTGTGACCGCTTTCCAGGACCTGGGAATTGCCCCGCTTGAGCTCGATGATCTTCTCCTCGATGGCGCTGGTGACGATACCGATCAGCACGCTGGTAAAGAGGATGCCGGCAATGGCGCAGACGGCCATGAGGAGGATGTAGCCGGGGCTGCCGTCCTCGGAGGAGGGCATCCAGGCGTTGAGGACCGTGGAAATGCTGTCCCAGAAAACCGCCAGGGGCTCGCTGTCCTCATGGAAGCCGAAAAGGATGATGAGCCCGGCGATGACCACCGCCAGCACGATGGAAACCGCGATCAGGAAGCGGATCAGGCCAAGGGAGCCCTTGGAGATCCGGTTGTCGAACCAATAGCTGAACTTTTCCTTCCAGGAGACGGCGCGGGTCCTGTCCTTCTTCGGCCCCTCGGGAGACGACATAACGATCACCTGCTTTTCTCTGTTGACTGAATTATACCAAGCCCGGCGGGGAAAAGCAACTGCCGCGCGCAGGGACGACCAAAACCTTGATAACAGGGCCGGCGCATGTTATGATAACAGACAATAATGGGGGAACAGTTCTTTCTATTGAAAACAGGACTTTTTTCCGCGCCGCCAAGGCGGCGCTCCGGCCTCAGAGGAGGAGATATTCCGTGAGATATCTGGAAAAACGCGGCAGTATGAACGACCGCATCGACATCGCGCTGAACAAGTTCCGCTCCCGCGTGAATTCCTTTCCGCCCGGACTGTGTCCGCTGGCGCTCTACCGCAGCATCCTGCAGATGTCCATAAACCAGTCCTGCGGAAAGTGCGTGCCCTGCCGGGACGTCCCCCTGGATGCATGCGTCCTTTATACCACCGGGCGGATCGCGGCGGAGATCGCGGAGAAGACCGCGGCGGCGGGCGTTTGCGTGCTGGCCTCCAGGGCGCTGCCCACGGCGGAGGCGGCGGCCCTGGCGAAAAAAACCGGGCTCACCCTCATCGGGCGGGCCTGGGAGGATCCATTTGAAATATATACAAAATAAAAACACATACAGGAGGAAAATACCATGACCATCCGCAAAACGAAAAACGCTTCCCAGCTCACCCTCGCGCTGGAGGGAAGACTGGACACCGTCACCGCGCCGGAGCTGGACGCGGAGCTGAAAGCCTCGCTGGAGGGCGTGACCGAGCTTGTGCTGGACTGCGATCAGCTGGAGTATGTCTCGTCCGCCGGACTGCGCGTCCTGCTTTCCGCGCAGAAGCAGATGAACAAGCAGGGCAGCATGAAGCTGACGCACGTCTGTGAGACCGTGATGGAAATCTTCGAAGTCACCGGCTTCCAGGATATCCTGACCGTCGAGTAAGCAGGGGCATTTCCTGTGAGGAGATTTCCCGGGATCACGGATGATTTCCGGAAGTAAGGTGGGAGGTAGCGCTGTGCGCTTCGAGATCAAAGACGGCTGCGCCGTCGCGTATCCGGAGGGAAGGATCAGCTCCGCGAACGCCGCGGAGGTACAGCGGGAACTGACAGAGCTCGCGGACGACAGCCGGGTCCGGGAGCTGGTCGTCGACGCGGAGAATCTGGAATATATTTCCAGCGCCGGCCTCCGGGTCCTGCTGGCTCTGGCAAAGAAGCGGGGCGGGACCCTGGCGGTGCGGAACGTCTCGCCGGAGGTCTATGAGATCTTTGAAATGACGGGCTTCACTTCCATCCTGGACGTGCGCAGACGACTGCGTGAGATTTCCGTGGATGGCTGCGAGATCGTGGGGCGCGGCGAGGTCGGCACCGTGTACCGCATCGACGAGGACACGATCGTGAAGGTTTATGAGCTTCCCGACAGCGTTCCCATGATCGAGAACGAGCAGAAGCGCGCGAAGCAGGCCTTCCTGAAGGGGATACCCACCGCCATCTCCTATGACATCGTCCGGGTGGGGGAGAAATACGGCAGCGTGTTTGAGATGCTGAAGGCCTCCACCTACAACGACGTGCTCCGCAGCGCACCGGAAAGAAAGGCGGAGATCGTCCGGGACTATGCGCGGTTCTTGCGGCGGCTCCACGGGGTCGCGGTGGAGCCGGGCGAGCTGCCGGACGTGCGGGACGTCTACCGCGGGTATCTCGACGTCGTTCGGAAGCTCCTGCCGGAAGCGCTCTTTGACCGGCTGCACGCGCTCTTTTCCGCCATGCCGGAGGACCTGCATGTGATCCACGGCGATATCCACATGAAGAATATCATGCTGGACGGAACGGAGCCGCTCCTGATCGATATGGACGCCCTCAGCGCCGGCGACCCGGTCTTTGATCTCCAGGGCGTTTTCGTGACCTATCAGCTGTTCGGAGAGGACGATCCGGACAACACCCAGCGTTTTCTGGGCATCTCGCAGGAGCTGGCCGACTACGTCTGGGAGAAGACGCTGGAATACTACTTCGACGGCCTCAACGCCTCCGCGTTGGAGGAGGAAAAAAACAGGATACAGATCGTCGCCTATGTGCGTTTCCTCTATCTGCTCGCCGAATACGGCTCCGACACGGAGGAACGCAATCAGCGCCGCATCGGCCACACCCTGGAGCATCTGCAGGCGCTGGCCCATAGGGTCGATTCCCTGCAGATCCGGCCGGAGGTAGGCCGGACGAAAGCATAAGAAGAAAGCATAAGCAGAGGGGGGATGCTGCGGAATCAAACCGCAGCATCCCCCCAATATCCGCCGCGAAGCGGATCACCGGGCCGTGACCGGGGCTGTGTCCCCGTCACGGCCCTAAGCTTGCCGTGCTGAGGATGATCCGGTCCTCGCCCGTCTGACATACCGTGATCCTGCTCTCCGGCCGCAGCGATCTCGGGCTGTTGGGGATCAGCAGCGTTTCCGGAGAGAGATACACGGTGTCTTCGTCCCGCTTTCCGTCGATGTAGACGACGCTGTATTCCGTGAAGCCCGATCCGCGGATCTCCACGACGTCTTCTCCGAATACAACTTCCTGAACGACGATCTCTTCAAGGCCCATTTTCATATCCGTCTTAGCATAGGGGTTCTCGCCGCCGTAGGTGATCCGGTCGCCGTAGAGGATGTCGTATTCCAGAAGCTCCAGCCCGTCCTGATACCCCTCCAGGCCCCGATGCCCCCGGTGATACTCCGTCACGGCTCCGCCCTTCATGCCGATCACGTCGAGGAGCCTGGTCGTGAGCTGGTAAGCGGATAGGTCCTCGTCCGCACCGCCCACGCCAGCGCCGTAGTTGCTCCAGATAAAATACTGGGTCTGAAACAGTGTTCCGCTGATCAGGTCGTCCGCGTTCAGGTCCAGGGTAGGCAGATGATCGCCGTAGGCGACGACCACCGTGTCCTCCCCGCAGGTCTCCAGGGCGGCGATCAGCTCCCCCAGGAACCGGTCGGTTCCCTGCAGCTGCTTGACAAAATAGCGGAACTGCTCGGAAGCGGCGCCCTCAAAGACGTCGTTGCCCTTGAAGCGGATGTCGTCGATCTCGCTGTCGTCCGGGTATTTCCCATGGCACTGCACCGACACCGCGAAAACCAGGTCCGGCGTTTCCGTCTGCTCCATGGCCTGCAGGATGTATGGCGTCAGCACGGCGTCCTTGGGCCAGCCCTTTTCCGTAAACTCCACGCCGTGCATGTATTCCAGGGAGGTAAAATCATCGAAGCCGAGATTGGGATATACCTCGTTCCTGCCGTAGAAGGAACCGGCGTAATCGTGGATCGCATGGGTCCCGTAGCCGAGCTCCTTCAGATAATAGGCGATGCTCTCGCAGGTGCTCTCCCGCAGGATGGATTCATAGGGGTATTCGCTCAGTCCGAAAAAGTCCAGGCTCATCCCGGTCAGGACTTCAAATTCCGCGTTGACGGTCCCGGCCCCCAGCGTGGGCATGCGCAGATAGCCGGATGCGCAGGAATCCCGCAGGGCGGTGAAATGGGGGATCGGATTCTCCTCCAGCTCCACGCCCCGGATCAGCGCCGGGTCGAAGAAGGATTCCAGCTGCACCAGGATGATGTTGGGCTTTTTTCCCGCCTCCGGCGTGTCGCCGATGCCCAGATCGTCGACCTCTTCTTTGGAATAGTTTTCCGGGCGGCTCACGCCGTATTTGAAAATGCTGGTGGCGAAGCAATAGGGGAAGCCGCGCTTTTCAAAGGCCTCGTTGATGCTCTCGTACTGCACGGGGAGCTTGATATCCTTGGTGCCGAAATACCCCAGGATGAAAAGAGAGAAGGCGAAGGCGGCCACGGTCAGCAGCCCCTTTTTCCAATCTCCCCGGTTTTCCGTCCGAGGCGCGCGGGTGAACAGGAGAAAGACGAACAGGGCAAAGGCCGCCGCCGCCGCGCACATGCCGATGATCTCCAGCGGCGAAAAGTACACGTCCGCGATCAGAAGGCCCGACGCCAGAATCGAGAAATCCCGGGCGGAAAAGGGCGTCGTGCGGAAGGAAAGCGCGGCCCAGTTCACAAACCCGAAGATGAGCCAGATCAGAGTCGCCAGCAGGCTGTAAAAGACCTTTCGCCGGAGCAGCAGGGTGAACATCAGCGTGGAAAAGATGATCGCCGCGTTGAGGATGAACATATGCGGGCTCTTGAAGATAAAGACGAAGGCCGAAAGGGGATTCCTGTGGCCGAGCAGCTCGATCAGCAGCTCGGTCAGCGCAGAGAGGACGGCCAGCGCGGGGATGGGCCGCGTCACCAGCAGCCCGTGCCAGAATGCCAGCAGTTTGGATTGCTTCATGATTCCTCCGGAGTAAGCATGAGTAGGATGCTTGCGGCGGTCCGCTTCCTGCGGTCCTTCCGCGCCGCCGGCAAGCGTTATATAAAATACCACGGGCGGCACGGCAGTGCAAGAACGGATTTTTCCGCCCCGGTGACGGAATAAGCGCCGTTTTCTGGATAGAAATATCTGTAAATCCGACTTTGCCACGATTCCGGTTGCAGTGTTCACGATCCTGTGTTATATACGCCGCCCGATTTTTCGTCAAACTGCAAAATCGTACCGCTGTCTTTGGGCTTGGAGACCCCGGACCGCGGACGGTTTTCACAGGCGGGGCTTCCGCCGATGCTTCGTCAAGCGCCTTGACAATACGGCAAGTATTCTCTGCGGCGCTTTCCTCGCCTCAACGAAATCCCGCTCTGCGAAAACTGCTGCGCACCTCACAGCGAGAATTTTACGAGGGATTTTTGCTGCGGACGACGCAGCCTTGCTGGCGCAAGGCAAGGAGGACAAGGGAAAAAGCGCCGGAAAAGGCCGCTGTGAGGCGTTCGCGGGCCGGGGCCTCCAAGCCCCTGTCTAATGTGCACAAACGTAATTCTGGTCACAATTCTGGTCGGGAAAAGTTGCGCGAGGTCCCCTAAAGTTCCGGGCATGAAAAAAGCCTTGAAACACAAGGGTTCATAGTGGTAAGGAACTTTTTATCCTATGTACCCGCAGAAGCGGTGTGACCGTTAAGGTCACGCCGTTTTCTGCGTTTTTAGGGGTCTTTGATAAACAACAGTTCCCTCAATATCGGGGATATCGATTTCGTCGAGGAAGTTCCAGTAGATCTGCACCTTCTGCTGCCGATGACCGCTGGATTTGTCCGGTGCGTAAACGATGATCTTCTTGATATACTCGTTCACGATTGTGGGCGTCAGTTCCGGCACATCCAAATACCGATGAACCACGTCAAGGAAGCTGTCCATGTTGCCGTCCATTTCTTCCTCGTTCTCCACCCATTCTTCCAGCGTCTCGACCTCTGCTTTCAGGCGCTCCTGTTCTTCTTCGTATCCCTGTGTCATTTTTTCGTATCGCTCACGGCTGAGATTCCCGAGTACGGTGTCCTCATAGCAGCGGGAGATCAGCGTATCCAGATCGGTGATGCGTTTCTTCACCTTTTCCAGGCGCTTTTTCTCATCGTTGATACTGGCCTGCCAGTCTGCGCGGCGGCACCGGAACCATTCTTCTTCAAAGCCTTCCACGTCACGCCGGACATATTCGTTGACCGCCTGAATACGTTCCAGCACGATTTCCCGCAGCACATCCTCCCGGATATAGTGGGCGCTGCAGTCCCCGCGTCCGCTCTTGTATTTGGAGCAGACGTATCGATCCTGCTTTCCATCGAAGTTCTTGCAGGTGGTGAAATGGAGTTTGCTGCCGCAGTCTGCACAGAAGAGCAGTCCCGAAAACCATCCCTGCCGCTCACCTTTTGTTGGGCGACGTCTGTTTTCCCGCAGCCTCTGTACCCGTTCCCACTGCTTCTGCGGGACAAGTTCTTCCTGCGTATCCGGGATGATGAACATATCTTCCGGCTTGTTGGGAATCCGCTTTTTCAGCTTATAGGACTTGGAGTAGGTTTTGAAATTGCAGGTACAACCGGTGTACTCCATGCGCTCCAATATGCCCACCACAGATTGTTCCGACCAGCGGTAGGGTTTATCCGGCAATGGTTTTCCCTTCTTTTGGGCGTATAAAGCCTTGGTTGTCAGCACCTGATCCGCCTCCAGTATCCGGGCGATCTGGCCAGGGCCTTTGCCGTCGATGGTGAGGGCGAAGATACGTTTCACGACAGGCGCGGCGTCCGGATCGGGAATCCAGTGCTCCTTGTCTTCGGGATCACGCATATAGCCGTAGGGCGGCTTGCCAATGTGCTTTCCGCTGGTACCGCGGGCTTTCAGGACGGAGCGTACCTTCTTGCTGGTATCTTTTGCGTAGAAGTCATTGAAGAGATTCCGGAACGGGGTGAAATCGTTGTCGCCCTTCTCGCTGTCCACGCCGTCGTTGACCGCGATGAAGTGCACATCGTAGCTCGGAAACACAAGCTCGGTATATTTGCCGACCTGGAGATAATCTCTACCGAACCGGCTCATATCTTTGACGATCCATGTTCCCACAAGCCCTTGTTCAACAAGGTCCAGCCCTTCCTGCACGCCGGGACGATTGAAGTTTGTCCCGGTGTAGCCGTCATCTACCAGTACCTTTAGATTTGTGTAGCCGTGAGCTTTTGCGTATCGGGTTAGAATATCGCGTTGATTCTGAATGGAGTTGCTCTCCCCATCCAACTGATCCTCATTGCTGAGGCGGCAGTATAGAATCGTGATTTTTTGCTGATCCAGCATAATGTCCTCCTTTACAGGCTGGTCAGCTGACGGTTTCGGTTCGTATAAAATCATGTTACCATAACTCTGTGGCGTTGTCATGAACAAAGCGCCTCCTCTTAAGAAAAAATAAGACGCCTGGCCAAATCTGCCAGCGCCTCATTGCCGTCACACACGGTTTCGATGAGATACCACGTGTTTCCAATCCTGCGCTCCACCGTACCGCGGAAGGGATTGTTCTTTACGGTGCGCAGACATTCCCATTCTTTTACCTGTGTTACAGGCGGGAAGAAGATCGGCTCATAACAGGCGCAGAGGTCAATGGGTTCATAAACGTATTTGTTGAGATTGATCACCGGGGTCATTCAAGTTCCTCCTGTAGTTTGAGAGTTTTCGTTTTCTTCGGATTGCTTTCCCGTGTCGGCTGCCTCAGCCGCTCCTGGATGGTGGCTTCGTGATGCGGCATCACACCGGCGTCCAGTACCTTGCCGATGCGGTATTTGATCTGAGATACGAGCTCCGGATCGAAATGGGCTGTCCGCAGCTTCCGTTCAAGATCGTCATTTTCATGGATCAGTTCTGTACGCTGCGCGGCGAACCGATCTCTGTCGGATACGTTCAGTTTGTTTGCTTTCAGATACCGGACGGCCTTCTGAAACTGTTCCAGTTCCTCTTTATGGGCCTCGGCATACTTGGCCTTTGCCTTTTCAAAGCCGCGTTTCGACTGATCATAGATCGGTTTCAGCCGGGTGATGGTATCGATGTGTTTCAGTGTCGTGTCCAGCCGCCGGATCGTTTTCCGATTCTCGGGCAGCCGGGAGAAATCCGCGTTGTGTTCGTTGACGGCCCGTTGGAAATCCTCCAGCGTGGTGATCCCGGTGGTCTGCATCCAGGAGAAAACTTGCGCCGCGAACTTCACGTCGTTGACCGCCGCCGTCTGTTTTCCCTTGACGCTCCAGTCGGAACGTCCGGTCTTCTGCATGGCAGTGTAGGCATTGATAAAATCCAGGATCGTAGGCTGAGGCTCTTCTTTTTCCGTGATTTCCGAAATCTTCTGCACCACAGATTTCAGCCATTCGGACAAATCGACCAACAGCCGCTTTAGCGAAGACAGCGCGGTGTTGTGTTTCTTGATCTGGCGGTTGTAATCGCCGAGCTCGGTGTGGATTCCTTTTTCCTCCATGTGGGCGACTGCCGGGCCGAGGTGAATTGTCGGAAGCTGCTCTTTGCCCTGGCGCTCAAATGAGCGGAGGTCGACACGAATCGGAAAGCCGTTTTTCTCATAACAGCGGTTGACGGCTTCCGCCCATTTGCTTCGCCAAAGCTCTGCGTTGGTTTTCTGATCCCAATCGGTCGTGTTCTCTTTATGGCTTTTGTATTCACCGGAAGGGAGCCTGATGCGTTCGCCGTTTTCGCTCAGATCGTAAACCTTGCGTGCCTTGGGAAGCCATCGACCTTCGTCATCCATGGCCCGCATTGTCAACAGAACATGGGCATGGGGATTTCCGTTGCCTTTGTCATGGATCGCGTAGTCCGCGATCATACCGCGGGAGACAAACTGTTCCCGACAGTAGTCCCGGACAAGTGTCTCATATTCTTCTTTCGGGATTTCATTCGGCAGCGCCATGATGATGCCGCGGGCAAGCTGGGCGTTCCACTGTCCTTCGGCTTTCTCCACGGCATTCCAGAGGATTTGCCGGTCTGCGTATACCGGCGGGGCGTTTGGCGGGAGAAGGATCCCTTTTGACAGGACCTCTCCCGCCTTGTACTGATAATTCTTTGTTTTGTCGTCATATTCAGAGAAGAGCTTTTCACCGCTTTGGTAGGCGGCTCCGGCGATGGCAGACTGCCGTTTGCTCCTCTGCCGGATCGTAATGGAAAAATGCGGACAGGCTATTTCCCATCACCTTCTTTCCTATGAGGTAACGCCGTGTTACCCCATAACAGGGTAGCCGGAACGGCGCAGGGCAAAGCCCTGTGATTCGAGCCTGCGAGAATCCAAGAAGTGACCCTAACTTTTGGTAAGGGTCACTCTCGCTTTGCAGAACGCAATGGCACCGGAAAACCGGTGTATAATTGCGCCCTCTTTCATCGGGTCTCCTCCCCAGCGTCTCCGTCCCCGGCGTTTTGGATCATCGCCTTCAACAGCGCATCCACGGCAGGCTGACGGAACGCTGTCAGCAGGAGTTGGTGAACCTGTTCATCGGTCAGCAGCAGCGGTTCCAGAAGGAACGCTTCCAGCATCCCGCCGCGGGTGAAGATCCTCCGGTTGCGCTGTTTCCGGAGAAGACCTTTTTCCTCTGCCTCCATTGCCTTGATCTCGTTGTTGAGATGCCGTATCCGGTTCTCTGTATTCTGCTTTTCTTCCAGCAGTTTTTCCTTTGAAGATTCCATTTTGACCTCCCTGTTTGGTATCGAATTCCGGTTTTTATCTGTGTACGTACGTACCGGCGTTGTCTTTGGTACGTACGTACACAGCGATTTACTGCAAAACGCTGTTTATCCGGGGCTTGGCGAGAATTTCGATCCCGAGGAATCCCCACACGCGGCGTCCGGCGGGATTCGTGACGGTATTGGTGTGTTCGAGGTTGTACGTTTTCTCATTGGCCACGAGGAAATCGCTAACAGAGCGCGGTTTCAGCGGGGTCAGCGCGTTTTCCTCACACCACAGCTGATAGGTCTCGTAAATATCTTTGGAAGAAGCGCTGCTGTCCGCTTTCAGACGGATAAAGCCTTCGGACTCCATGAAATCGAGCAGGTTGTTGGAATCGCGTTTCACATATTCCCGGTTATCTTGGGTCCGGGCACTCTCCGTAAACTGAAAATGATTGGCGGCCAGCCGCCGGAGGCCTTCGAACATCCAGAGGAAAATGCCTTCCGCCTCGCCTTTCATCTTCTCGGTGATGTCGGGATCGTCGATCCGCTCAGCCGGTTTGTCTTTGGTCGTCAGGATGAGCTGGCGGCGGTAAAACCCATTGGATCGGTCATACAAGGCTTGGAGATCGCCGTTGGAAAAAGCCAGGAGCCGACAGAACATCCAGCCCTGATAGCTCTGCCGATTTTTCTTTTCCAGGTCCATTTTGCCCTGTGCCGTGACGATGGATTTCACGTAATTCGTAGATCGCAGAGCTTCCATTTTCATATCGTCGTCCACCATGAGGAGTTCATGTTCCAGGTCTGCACGGGCGAACCGGTTTTCCGAAATCTTGGCGACGCTGCCGTCCTTCATATTGCAGCCGAAGATCGCGCTCATGACGACGCCGATCTGGCTTTTCCCCTCACCGCCTCTGCCCTTTATGATCATCATGCGCTGGCCCTTGGTCGAGGGGATTAGGCAGTATCCGAGATATTCCTGCAAAGTAGGGATATCGTCTTCGTGAAGGAGAGCGGCGAGAAAACGCAGCCAGTTTTCAGGTTCTGGCGCGGAAGGATTGTAGGAAATCGGAAGACGGCTCTTCACGATCTCTGGCTTTCCCTCCGCAAAGGTGCCGTCCAGAAACAGCGTGCCGTTTGCCAGATGGATTCTGTCAGGCTGTGGGCTCAGGGCGGCGCCGTTGCTGTAGAATTTCAGAAGGTCCACGATATTGCTGATGGTATGAGGGATGTTTTTGACGGCGCAGATTTTCAGCCTCCGATAGATTTCCCGGCGCAGGGGCAGCTCGTTGGTCATTCTTCCGTTTGGCGTGAAGAAGGCGTTGTTCTCATAAGCCAGCTTGTGGGTACTCATGAATTCCTCGCAGAACACCGCTTCCAGAATGTCTTTCCCGTTGAACCAAATGGGACAGTTACGCGGCTCGTCCATCGTCGTTCACCTCCTCAATCCTTTGATGCAATTTGCGGATCAGGCCGTCTTCCATCAGCTCGACCACGGTTCTGACCCTTTCCTCCAGCTCGGCGGAACACAAAAATTCTGCCAGATACTCAACACGGTCGAGCATCTGACAGGCTTCCACGAAACGGTCGTCGATGAGATCATCCGGCGTCTTCGGCGCGTATTCGGTTTTCCATCTTCGGAGCAAACGCTCGTATTCCGTCAGCGTGGAAAGGCAGAACAGCTCCTCCTCCCGGAATCGGGAAAGATGCGGTCTTGTCGGTCTGATGGGAGACGGAGAATCATGCGCGTCAATGCCGAAGTCTTCTTCGAGACACCGGATCGCCTCCGGCGCGGAAACGCCGAGCAGTTTGGCCGTCAGGTCGATTACATCGCCATGTGCGGCGCAGGCAAAGCAGTAAAAATGGTCATCGTAGAGTCTGAGGCTGGGATGACGGTCGTCGTGGAACGGGCAACAGGCCATACTGCTGCGGCTGACCTTCAGCCCGTACCGTTCGGCGGCGTCCGCAGGCGAGACTGCCGCCTTGATGGTTTCGATTCTGTTCATTGAATCACTCCTTTGAAATAGTTCGTTCGCCGGGTTTCCCGGCGAGCTATGTACTGCCTGCAAACAAAAACAGCCATGGCGAACCATGGCTGTCGGGGTGTCTTGTAGCTTCAAATGGAACCCTTCCATAATATATGGGCATGGGAAAGGGTAAATTGTTCCGCAAATTATGAACTTTTTGACATTCTCACCAGCGCGGCTTAGAGATTACGCCCTAAGTTTAAATGAGGTCGTATCCCGGTACGTACGTACACAGCGAAAAAGCGGAAATCATCCCTTCACATGCTTGTCCAGAAACTCGCCGTATTCTTTGACGGCGAAGTCTTCAAACTGTTCGGCGATCCGCTCTATCCTTTTGGAAACGGCGCTGGCCGATTTATATCCGACTTGCCCGGCGACTTCTTTCTGCGAATAACCGGCGGCGCGAAGCTCGAGGATTTTCATATCGGTCTCGCTCAGACGCTTCTTGAAATCCTCCATCTTCATTTTATCCAGGATGATGGTCTCAAAAGCCGCTCCGGGATCGGGGATATCGTAGAGCTCATCACCACTGATCGTTGCGCCGGTTTCCTGAATCTCTTCCAAAGAAAGTGTCGGTGTAGTTCGGCTGTGTGTCCAGGAACGCATGAAATCCCGGTTCTGCCCACTATTCCCGTTGTAATCCTCCGGCTGACGGGACTTCCAGATTTCGTCGAACATCGGCTGCCAGTTCTGTTCCTTCACGATAAGATCGGTCAGGTTCCCGACAAGATTGCCGAATTCTTTATAGGTAAGCCATGCGATCTCATGCTCCGGTGGGGCAAGGAACAAATTCTGAAAACTCCATTCCATCTCCGTTTCAAACTTCTGTCGGAAATGGACCACAATGAGGTAGGACATACGCCAGAGCGGAAAATTGCCGGAATAGTTCTTCCAGTCGCCGGGAATGTCCTGATAGGTCCCGCCTTTCTTTGGAACCTGAAAGAACTGCCAGGCTGCCCAGGCATAACAGTCCCATACAAGCTCCAGAAAACTGTCGCTTTGGATCATGGCAAGGTTTTCTTCGCTGTCCAGCACCTGACGGATATTCCGCGGCAGGTTCAGATACTCCGGACGTTTTTCCACCAGTTCCCGTGGCAGGGCGTAAAACAGCCGGAGCCAGGAAACATTGCTGCTTTTTGGTATTTCGATGATCTGGTCCGGGAGGATGACGATAAAACCTTTAGGCCCTTTCATATACTGCCTCCGTTTGTATTATGGTGAAGCTGACATCGTGCATCGCTGTGATGCTTACCTCTCCCATCTTGTAGACCTTCCGCACATTCCGAAATTCCACAAAACCCCTGTGACCCTTTCTCTCCATCAAAAGCAATCCTTTGCATACCGCTATTGTAGGGATGTGTGGAGCGAATGTCAATGAAGGTTGCTTCCGAACGCCGCCAGTGGCTTGTATTTTATGCGAATAGCATAGGACTATCTTATTGAAACAGGGTGGCTATGTGATAACACAACCACCCTGATCTTGAAAGATGTTCTATTTTGAGATGGAAAGCCTACGGATGCAACACGCGCGGATCAGTTCGCTATCCGGCTCTACTTCCGCAGGATCACGATATCCTGGGTACCGGAGCAGAGGAGACCCGTCCGCGTTTCCGTCTCCCGGAAGCCCGCTTCCTTCGCCGCCGCTTCGATCTCGCCCTTTCGCACGGCCAGATCCATACCCTGGAACCAGTAAGGAAGATACCCCATGACCATATCCCAGGGGCCGGAGAAGTCCGGTTGGACGCCCTCCCCGATGCTGATAACGACACCGCCGGGTGCCAGGGCGTCGTACAGCTTTTTCAGGAACGCCGTCAGGTCCCCTTTGGCAAAGAGCATGACGGAGACCGCCAGGATTAAGTCGTAGCCTCCACCCAGATCGTCCGTCAGGAAATCCCCGCCCTGTGCGCGGACCCGATCCCGCAGGCCCATCTGGGCTATAGAGCCCTCGATCACCGGGCACAGGGGCGGTTTATCGAAAAGCACGCCTTTCCGCTCAGGTATGTCCGCGATCACCGCGAGTCCCAGCAAACCGGCATTGCAGCCGATATCCAGCACGTTTTTGATCCCCTCGTCTTCCGACAAGGAGCGGATGATCCGCAGCACCTCCTGCTGCCGGCAGCCCCGCTGTGTGGCCCGGAAGGCGTCCCCGAAGCGGGTGAAATCCAGCTGCTGGTCCATCTGACCCATATCGGCGGGGTTTGGCCCCTCCCGGACCAACTTAGCCACGTCCAAGGGGGTCAGCCCCTCCTGAATGTACGTCGTCAGGAAACCGCCTGCGTAATCCGGACTGGAGACCACGAGGTACTGTGCTGTTTCCGGCGCATTGACATAGCCGTCGCAGCTTTTCTTCACAAAGCCCAGGGAGAAAAGCGCATCCAGCAGCATCCGGGTATTGGCCTCATGCCAGCCAAGGTCCCTGGAAAGATGTTCCGCCGTAACCGGGACGGTCAGATGGGAAAACACATTCAGTTCCATCGCGCCCCGCAGGAGCTTGAAGTAGATGGGGAGATAAGCCAGCTGCGTCAGCTGTTCGTATACGCCAAGTTCTTTCATGTCTGCACTCCTTGTCGTTAATCTGATTGGCGCAGAATCATCGGGCGAAACCCCGGATCTCGCTGCGCTTGGCAACCATGGTGTGATAGAGGCCGCCGACCGCCATGAGCTCCTCATGCCTGCCCTTTTCGGCGATCTGCCCATCCCGCACCACCAGGATCTGATCGGCACTTTCGATGGTGTTCAGCCGGTGGGCGATAACCAGCAGGGTTTTGCCCCGCACCAGTTCGGATATGGCGGCCTGGATGTGGCTCTCATTGTCTGCGTCCACGCTGGCGGTTGCTTCGTCCAGAATGACGATGGGAGCGTTCTTGAGGATGCAGCGGGCGATGGAAATCCGCTGCTGCTCGCCCCCGGAGAGGCTGGTCCCGCCCTCGCCGATGACCGTATCGAAGCCCTGGGGAAGGGCCATGATGAAGTCGTAGCAGCGGGCCTTTTTCGCCGCTTCCTCCACCTCTGCCCTGGCAGCGTCCGGCCTGCCGATGGCGATGTTAGCGTAGACCGTGTCCTGGAACAGATATACCCGCTGGAAGACCATGCTGATATGGTCCATGAGCACAGCCAGCGGAACGCTGCGGATATCCGTTCCCCGCAGGAGGATCTCACCTTTCCGTATATCCCAGAAGCGGGGGAGGAGATTCGCTATGGTGGATTTTCCGCTGCCGGAGGGCCCCACCAGGGCGGTCAAGCTGTCCTTGGGCACAGCGAAGGAGACGTCGTGCAGGACCTCCCGCTCCCCGTAGCCGAAGCTCACGTTCCGGAATTCGATCTCCGGGCCGGCATAGTCAGCGCTGATCTCCTTTGTCCCCGTGTCCGGCAGCTCCGCTTCATCAAAGACGGCTTCGATGCGGTCCAGGCAGGCGTTCATCACCGTGAGCCGCGCCACCTGATTGTAAAAGGCTTTCAGAGGAGAAAACAACTCGAAAAGGAAAAGCAGCATACCGATGAAATAGGCCAGGGACATGGCCCCCTCCCGATACAGCAGCCAGCTCAAAACCAGCATCGCCACCGTACCCAGGGCGTGGGCGATATTGATCTTCCGTGCCCAGGGGGCGTAGTCCTTCTCAAAACGCAGGTTCTTTTCGCAGTTTACGGCGAAGCTCTCCGTCAGCTCTTTGGATTTCTCCCCCAACAGATTGTAGGTTTTGATGATGCCGATGCCCTCTGTAAAGTCGATCACCGCGTCCGTCACCTGCTGGGCGGCGGCCTGCCGCTCTGCCGAGTGCATGAGGGTATCCTTCTTCATGGCTTCGCCGATGGCGAAGATGACTGCGGAGACGAGCAGGGCCGCCAGCCCCAGCCGCCAGTCGAACACGAACATGAAGAGGACAAGGATCGCCGCAGAGAAGAGATAGCTCATCAGATCCGCCAGCACCGTCATCAGGTTTTCCTCGATAAACACCATGTCCGTGGAGAGGACGGAGCTGATGCGCCCGATGTTGCCCTCGGTGAAAAAGCCCATGGGCAGCCGCCGCAGATGGGCCCCCAGCTTCATGCGGAGGTCCGCCAGCATCTCATAACCCGACCCGGACTGGAGCCGGTCCGCCAGGTTCTGAAACAGGCATTGCAGTCCCAGGCAGAGCAGCATGGCGACACCCGCCAGGACGCAGCTACGACCGGTAACGGTATGGGCGATAAAGCCGGAGATCATGTAAAAGGCGATCACGAGAGGCGCTTTCCCGAGAAAGGCTTTGAGGAGGGAGCAGACTGCCGCCAGGCGGATGCGCGTCCCATATCCCTGCGCCAGCCGGAGAATACGCTGCATAAGCGCGATCATGCCCTCACCTCCCATTCGATGCTCTGTTCCGCTGCGGCCCAAAGCCGCTGATAGGCCTGGGAACGCGCCAGAAGCTCCCCGTGGGTCCCCTGGGATTCCACCCTGCCTTCCTCCAGCACCACGATCTTGTCCGCGCCCATTACCGTGTGGAGCCGATGGGCGATGATGAGGACGGTCTTGCCCCGGATGACTTCGGAGATGGCGGCGTTCATCTTCTCCTCATTTTCCGGGTCCACGAAGGCCGTCGCTTCGTCCAGAACGATGACCGGCGCGTTTTTCAGCAAGGCGCGGGCCAGGGAAATGCGCTGCCGCTCGCCACCGGAAAGCATTTTGCCGCCGTCCCCGGCCCTGGCGTCGATGCCTGCGGGGAAGCGGGTCAGAAATTCGTCGCACTGGGCCAGACTTGCCGCCCGGAGCACCTCCTCACGGGAAGCCTCCGGTTTCCCCAGACGGATGTTTTCATAGATGCTGGTATTGAACAGGAACTGCTCCTGGGAGACAAAAGCGATCTGGTCGTTCAGCGACTCCACGGACATGTCCGTGATGTCTTGCCCGCCCAGGGTGATCTGCCCGCTGTCCAGGTCGTAGAAGTGGACCAGGAGCTTTGCCAGGGTGGATTTGCCGCTTCCGCTCTCTCCCACCAGGGCCGTCATGGCGCCCTCTTTGATCTCCAGGTCGATCCCGTGGATGACTTCCGCGTCCTGATAGGAAAAATGCACGTCCTCCAGGCGGATATCCCTGCCTTTTCCCGCAAAGGGACGGTCGGACTGCTTCAGGGGCGGATGGTCCAGCAGCTTTTCCAGAGCCTCGATCTTGTAATTCAGCTGGGGGAACTTCCCAGCGAAGCTGAGGGCTTTGAGGAGGGGCGCACCGATGGCAAAGGTCATGCAGAGGGAAAGGATGAAATCCGGCAGGCTGCTCCAGCCCCGGAGGACGAACCAGCCTCCCAGGGGCAGGGTAAAGAGGGCGACGCAGGGCAGCAGGCTGGAATAGAGCGCCATCCAGGGCCAGCAAATGCGGTACCAGTCCAGGGTCATATCCCGGTAGTAACGGATATCCTTCTCGAAGCGTTCGTAGCTTTCCCCGTCCCGGTTGAAGACCTTGACCACCTCCATGCCGTTGACATATTCGATGATGGTGTTGTTCATCTTCGCCGCGGCGCCGTAGTAGGCTTCCATGCGGCTCATGCCGATTTTGAACATCATCCCCATGGTCAGGAGCCCGAAGGGCAGGGAGGCCACGGAGAGGAGAGCCAGCTTCCAGTCCACGAAAAACATGGCCAGGATCACCACCACCGGAATGATGAGATTCCCGATCCCCTCCGGGATGGCGTGGGCCAGCAGCAGCTCGATCGTGTCGATATCGTCGGTGAATACCTTTTTGATCTGCCCGTTCCCCAGCTCCCGGATCACCCCCAGGGGCTGCTTTTCCAGCCTCCCCTGGAGGGCGGTGCGGAGGTTTTTCAGCGTGTTGTAGGCGCTGTAATGGCTCAGGTCCAAACCGTGGACATAGAGGATCGCGTTGCCCACGAGACAAAGGGCGGAGAGGAAAGCCCGGAGGAGGACGAAGCCCAGGGTCAGGGCTTCCCCCGCCACCAGGGGCGCGATGAGCTGATACAGCAGGAAGTAGGGGAGGACGCTCAGCACCACGGAGAGGGTGACCACCACCGCCGCCCGCCGGGTGTAGCGCACATATTCCCCCATATAGGGCTTTACTTTTTTGAACATTTCATCACGCTCCCGCGTTATTTCAGGCGGATATTCTGCACAAGGGTATAGTTGGCGTCGTAATAATAATCGTAGTCCGCGATCATATCCCCGTTCCAGACGGCGGTCTCGTTTTTGTAGACCAGGGGGATCACCAGGGCTTCGTCGGCAATACTGGTGAGAATGGTCCGGTAAATCTCCGGCACCCGCTCAAGGCTGGGGGTGGTGTCCAGTTCGCCGATCAGCTCATTCGTGATGCTGCCGAAGCCGGGGAGCTGCCCCAGCACGGGGTCCGCCATGGAGCCGATGTTGCTGACGGTGGAGGAGGGATCCATAGCTCCGCCGTTGGTCTCCCAGTAGATGAGGTCGTAGCTGCCGGTCATGGCGGCCATGAACCAGCCCATCATGTCCGCTGCCGGGGCCAGCTCCACGGAAAAGCCCACGGCCTCCAGCTGGGCCTTCACACCGGACATGGCCGCCGCCAGGGTGCCGAAATCGTTGGTGAAGGAGATGGTCACGTGCAGCTTTTCCCCGTCCTTCTCCCGGACGCCGTCCCCGTCCGCGTCCGTCCAGCCCGCTTCCTCCAGCAGGGCGGAAGCCTTGGCGGCATCCGTTTCGTAGGTGGTCACGGACACGTTGCAGTAAGGCTTCGAGGGAGCGAACAGGGTCTCCGCCGGGGTCTCGACGCCGCAAAAAACGCTCTGGGCCAGGAGCTGCTGGTCGATGGCACAGGAGGCGGCCAGACGGACGTTTTTATCCGCAAAGACGCCTGCGGGGACGGTCTGCACCACCTCCGTATAGGTCTCGTTCCAGAGCATGGTGTCCTTGATGCGCATGCCCAGGTACATGCAGCGGCTCCCAGCGTCGTTGATTTTCGAAGCGAATCCGGCAGCGGAAAGCTGCGCGAAGCCGTCGTAGGTGAGCTTGTCGGAACCCAGAAGGGCGGTCACCTCCCCGCTCTGCAGGGCCAGGATCTTGGCGTCGTTCTCCGGGATCTCCTTCACCTGGAAGGCATCCACATCGGGAGCCTCACCCCAGTACCGGGGATTGCGGACAAAGGTATAGGTCGTGCCGTCATAACTGTCGAACATATAGGGGCCGGTGCCCATGGTCTCGGCGGCACAATTGACAAAGGCTGCCGACGCGCCGCCCTCGAAGGCTTTGGGATTCACGATGGCATAAGGCAGGCAATAGGTCAGGTCGTTCAGGGCGGAGTAATAGGGGCTCGTCAGGGTCAGGACGAAGGTGGAATCGTCCGCTGCCCGGGTATCGGCAATGAGCACGCCGATCTTTCCGTAGTTGCCGACGTAGCTGCCCAGGTTCACGCGCGCAGCGTCGATGCTCTGCTTCACCGCGTCGGCGGTGAGGGGGGTCCCGTCGGAAAACTCCACGCCGCTCCGGAGGTGGAAGGTGTAGACAAGACCGTCGTCGCTGACCTCCCAGCTCTCCGCCAGGCAGGGCGCGATCTCGTTATTGTCGTCATAGCGGACCAGGGTATCATAGAAGTTCATGGTCCAGTAGGCGACGCCGAAGTTCACGGCGGTCTCCGGGGAGATGACGGGATAGAGCGAGGGGAAAGACCAGCTTTCCGCCAGCACGACGGTCTTGGGCTCTGCTGCGGGTGCGGGCGCTTCCGTGGGAGCGCCGCCCTGCTGCGGCGCGCCGGTTTGCTGAGGTGCAGGGGTCTGCGTGGGCGCTGCGGTGGGCTGCGGGGCGGCTGAGCCGCAGGCGGACAGGACAAGGCAGAAGGCCAGCGCCAGCGCCACCAGGGTCAGGGGAAAGCACATACGTTTTTTCAGCTTCATTTTACTTCTCCTTTTCGCATTTCGAATGGTATACGGAACGGCGTTAAAGCCGGTCGGTATCAGGCAAAGGGCTCCATCTGTTCCAGGAGCCGCCGGGACCAGGGATGCTTCAGACATCCGGGATCCCCGGTATAGGGGCGGTTTTCCACGATCTCCCCCCCGAGCATGACGGCGATCCGATCCGCCATATACAGGGCCGCGTCCATATCGTGGGTGATCATCAGGGTGGCTGCCCCGGTCTCCCGGTGCAGCTCCCGGATCAGATCCAGGATCGATTCCTTCACCAGCACGTCCAGGCCGGAGGTGGCCTCGTCGAATATCAGATAGCGGGGCGCGGTGGCCAGGGCCCTGGCGATGCAGACCCGTTTCAACTGCCCGCCGGAAAGCTCTCCGGGGCGGCGGTCCGCCAGCGCCGACGGGAGCCGGAGGCGCTCCATCAGGGATGTGACGCGGGCTTTCTCCTCGGCCTTTGACAGGCTCAGCAGATTGCGGATGGGCTCGGCGATGCTGCGGTACACGGAAAAATGCGGGTCCAGGGCGCTTCCCGCGTCCTGCAGCACCACCTGGATCTCCGCGTTCAGCTGCCGGTTTTTCCTTCTGGCGGGCGGGACCACGCTCTGCCCGTCCAGCAGGACGCTGCCGGAGGTGGGCGGGATGATCCCGGCCAGGATGCGGGACAGGGTGGTTTTTCCGCAGCCGGACTGCCCCACCAGCACGGTGAGCTCGCCGGGGATGAGGGATAGGCTCGCGTCCTTCACGGCTGCGGTTTCCGATTTGCCGTTTCTGTAGGTTTTGGTCACATGTTCAGCGGTCAGCATGGCGTGCTCCTTTGGATAGGGAAGAAGCCCGCACCAGGGCTTTCGTGTATTCCTTCTCCGGGGAAGCCCAAACCTCCCGGACGTCGCCCCGCTCCAGCACGGTCCCCTCCCGCATGACCAGGACTTCGCCCCCCAGACGCAAGGCGGCGGCAAAGTCGTGGGTGACGAAAAGGACGGCGGCGCCCTTAGCCCGGAGGCGCACAAAGGCGTCCACGGTCTCGTTGCGGAGCACCACGTCCAGCGCCGTGGTAGGCTCGTCTGCGATCACCAGCTCCGCGCCGGTGCTCAGGGCCAGAGCGATCAGCACCCGCTGGAGCATCCCGCCGGAAAGCATGTTCGGCCTCATGCGGTATACCCGCTCCGTTTCCTCCAGCCCTGCTTCCAGCAGGGAGGCGCGTATCCGCGCCTGCCGCTGAGCCCTGTTCAGCCTGGTGTGAAGATGCAGGGTCTCGTCCATCTGTCTCCCGATGGACACGGAGGGGTCCAGGGCCGTCATGGGATTCTGGGGGACGAAAGCGACCTTTTTGCCATAGATCCCGGCCCGATGCTTCTCCGGCATGCCCAGCAGCTCCCCGCCGTCCAGGGACGCGCTGCCGGACACGCGGAAACGGCTTTTTTCCAGCAGCCCCATCACGGCGCGGCAGGTCATGGTCTTGCCGCAGCCGGACTGCCCCAGCAGGATGAGGCTTTCCCCGGCCCCAAGGCGGAAGGAGAGTTTGTCCACCAAAGGCTGTCCGTTATCCTTCAATGAAACGGACAGCCCACTTACCTTCAGCTCCCTCATCCCTCGCCCTCCAGTACGTCCCGCAGGGCTTCCCCGAAGAGATTGAAGCCCGCGGCGGCGATCAGGATGCAGACACCGGGATAGACCAGCATTTCCGGGTGGGTATAGATCATGCCCCTGGCGCTGCTGAGCATGCCGCCCCATGCCGCCGTTTCCGGCGGGAGGCCCAGTCCCAGGAAGGCGAAGCCGGAGACCATGAGGATGGAGGAGGCCACGCCGGTGGAGAGGTAGACCAGGAATTGGGGCAGGATGTTGGGGATCAGGTGCAGCAGGATGAGCTTCCCGGTGCCGCAGCCGGAAAGCCGGGCGGCAAGAATGTAGTCCTTTCCCATCTCCAGAACGGCATAGGAGCGCACCATGCGGGCAAACCAGGCCCACATGGCCACGACGATGGCGAGGATGACGGAGCGGACCCCCGTCCCCAGGATGCCGATGACGGCGATGGCGATCACCAGCTGGGGAAAGGAAATGAAGGTGTCGCAGACAAAGGTAAGGATCTGGTCCAGGACCCGGCCGCCGCAGGCGCTGAGAGCGCCGAGGAAGAGCCCGAGAGCAGCCAGGATCAGCAGCACCGGGAAGCTGATGCCCAGGGAAGCCCTGGCGCCGTACAGCAGCCGGGACAGCTCGCAGCGCCCCAGCTCGTCCGCTCCCAGCGGGTATTCCGGGCAGGGGGCCAGGTACCGCTTCGTCAGGTCGGTAGCGTTGGGATCGTGCGGGGCCAGCAGAGGGGCGAGGAGCGCGGTCAGCAGCACGATGAGGATCAGCGCCAGCCCCAGGATCGCCTGGGGATTCCGGAAAAGCCTCTTAGCCATGGCCGTCCTCCCTCGCCGTCCAGGGGCAGAGCAGGCGGTTGGCCAGGTCTCCCAGAAGGTTGGCCGCGACGAATACGGCGGCCACGATCACGGCGCAGGTGGCCACGGCGGTGGAGTCTGCGGCGGCGACGCAGCCCACCAGATAAGTCCCCAGCCCGCTGAGGCTGAAGACGTTTTCCACCACCGCTCCGCCGGCGATCAGGTAGCCCAGGTACTGACAGAACATGGTCACCACGGGGGGCAGGGCGTTGCGAAGGGCATGACGGGTCAGGATGCGCCCCCGGCTGAGGCCCCTGGCCCTTGCATAGTCCGCGTAATCGGAGCCCATCTCCTTCAGGAGAGAGGCGCGGTATACCCGGATAAAGCCGGAGAAAACCGGCACAGACAGGGCAAAGGAGGGCAGAAGATAACCCTTGAGCCCCGGAGCGGGAAGGACGGTGAAGATGGGCCTTTTTACCGCGAAGGCGATGAGCAGCAGGAAGCCCAGCCAGAAGGTGGGGAAGCTCAGACCCACCACGCTGCCGAAACGGACGGCGTGGTCCGCTTTGCCGCCGGGCCAAAGGGCGCAGAGGAGGCTGACGGGAAGGGAAATGAGGACCACCCAGGCCAGGGAAAGCCCCACCAGCGCCAGGGAAACGGGCAGATACCGCCCCACATCCTCCATGATGGGCTTGAAGGAATAGATGGAGACGCCCACGTCCCCCCGGACCAGACCGGCCAGCCAGGCCAGATACCGCGCCGGGAGGGGCTTATCCAGGCCCATGCTGTGCCGCACTTCCTCGATCTGCTCATAGGTGGCATAGATGTTGGTCCGCCGGGCGATGATTTCCGCCGGGTCCCGGCCAAAGAGCCCGATGAGGGCAAAGCTCAGGATGCTTACCCCCAACAGCACCAGCAGGAACGCCAGCGCCCGGCGCAGGATGTAATGTTTCATCAGGTTTCTCCCGAAAAATAACGATTTGAGCAAAGCGTTATAAAGAAGCTCCCGACCTTCCTCGGTCGGGAGCCTACGCCGTCGCCTTTTTCAGTTCTTCGATCAACCGGAGGAAACCCGCCTCCGTAAAGGCGGCATACTGCCGGATCAGCCGTTTTACATCCTTCATGGGGTAACCTCCGTAAATCAGTTCCATGTATTGGGTGAATTTGATGCGCACGAAGAGATGCACCACTGCGCTATCGACCGGCCCTGTGGCATAGCGCTCAAAGCAGCGCTGATAGGATGGCGCGAATACTTCGTCCAGAAGCATATCCTTGAAGCCGGCATATTTCGTTCCGGCGGAGCACTCGAACAGGAGGCGGAATTCGTCTCTTCGGGCGCAGATGAACTCGATGGCCTCCAGCTCGTTTCCCTCGCTGCTGGTCACATCCGTCAGCGCCTTCTCCATGATCCCGTCGTACATCCGTCGGAAATCCGCCAGCATGGGTTCCACGATGGCGGAAAACAGGGCTTCTTTCCTGTCGAAGTAAGCGTAAAAAGCCCCGGTGGTGACGCCCGCCTTCCGGCAGATCGTCCGGAGGGACGCGCCTTCGAAGCCCCGCAGAAGGAATTCCTCCTTCCCACTTCTCATCAGCGCCTCCCGGATATCAAAATCCTTTGTATTCAACAGACACCTCACCATATTCGAAGGTTAGCAAATGCTAACCTGGATTATAACAGCCGTTCTTTTTCCTGTCAAGAGGGAATTACGGGGGCTCTGCTCCCGCTCATTACTATTTGGAAATGGGACCAAAAGCCACGTATTCGATATTGAACCGCTATCAGGAAGCAGTATGCGTGCCGGGAATTATGAGGTTTTGCCTTAAGTGAGCGTCCGAATCTTTGATTTGGAAGCGCGAACTTATGGATCAAAGCGAGTGCACCGGTTTTGGGAGGAGCGACGAAGCGCGTGAGAGACAATGATCCTGAAAAGAATCGTCGCCGCGAACAATACGAAGTCCGCGACGACGATCTTCCGCGCCTAAGTCAATGAGAAAACTGAACGAAACGTACTTCGCAACGAACGGTCAGCCTCGATTCTCCCTTTGCCTCGGTGTCAGGCGAGGGCAGCCCCCAGCGCACGGCAAGCTTCCTGACCCGCGTCGTCCGGTGTGAGGTTGCACTTCAGGCTCTCGACGGCGATTTCGGCTCCGTCAGTTCGGCAGCTTTCCTCCCAGCTGCGG
>JAEEGI010003685.1_pt1 | contig 36370 bp, 60 predicted proteins | sample 8958751 | NCBI WGS metagenome assembly JAEEGI01 (sample SAMN16246545, study PRJNA631951) | gut metagenome | biome: gut microbiome; feature: rumen; material: KS-attached | host: Bos | place: Iran: Karaj | collected 2018-10 | reverse complement strand
CATTGGTTACTCGCTATGCTACGTATAAAAATTTGCGAAATACTATTTTAGAACAATTTAGAACAAATTTTACATCATTTGAAGTTGGTTCTGCAGAAGGTGCAACACGTTCAACTGCACATTATAATTATATTAAATATTATGCTTATGAAGAATAAGTAATAAACAACAACATTAGACCCTAGTAAGAAAATAATTCTTGCTAGGGTCTTTTTTTATTTTTCTAATAAAAAAATTTATAGTATAATATTTTTAAGAATGAAAGGATATTATTTATGAATACAGTTCAAACGATAGAACAAATGCGACAATCCCCTTATGTTAAAGAAAAGAAACTACTAAATGGAATTTCAAGTTTTAATTTTACTCGTAAGGCTTTTTGGGACAAGCATTGGACCGCCACAACTGTAAAGGCTAGAGGTCTTTTTATTGATACAATCAATGGCCGTATCAAAGCTCGTTCTTTTGATAAATTCTTTACTATTGGAGAACGGCGTGAAACTGAACTTGACATTCTCGCTGAAAACTTTGAATATCCTGTAAAAGCCTATGTAAAATATAACGGTTATCTTGGTATCTGCACAGGAGAACCTGATGAAAAAGGTGGGTATCGTTTGTGGTGTGCTTCCAAGAGTACAGATCAAGGATGGTATGCTGCACGTTTTGAAGATTTGTTGCGAAAAACTCTTGGAAATGATCATCGCATGGACCATTTTTGTCGCACGCTTTATGAAAACAATTATACTGCTATCTTTGAAGTAATTGATCCTGTGCAAGACCCGCACATTATAGAATATAATGAGCCGCAAGTAATTCTTCTTGCTCTTGTTATGAATGATGATGAAGATATGGACTTTTACTGCAAAACAGACGAAGTAATAGAATTTTATAATGCTACTTGGAGACTTCCTTATAAAGAACTTGCTTATACTATTAATAATGCAGAGGAACTTTATCAATGGTATAATATAGTGCGGGATCCATTGTATACTTATAATGGTCGAGATATTGAAGGATTCGTTCTTCAAGATTTAGATGACCATATGGTTAAAGTTAAAACCGTATATTATGATTTGTGGAAAAGTTTTAGGCCATTGACTCATACTATTTATAAGGGAGATAAAATAGATTCTTGGAAACATACTGAAAAACTTCTACAAAAAATTCCTGATTTAAGTTCAGAAGATTTAATTAGGATTTGGCGTTTTATTCATTGGCTAGAAAAAACTGTCCCAATATTATCTTATGAACCTTCTATTATTGAAATTAGAAAGATGTGGATAGATCAACATTCAGGAGAATTATAATGACTACTTATTTTACATCTGATACACATTTTGGACATGACCGAACTTTTATTTACGAACCTCGTGGATTTAATTCTATAGAAGAACATGATTCAGAAATTATCAAGCGATGGAACAGTATTGTAGCTCCAGATGATGTTGTTTATCATCTTGGGGATGTAATGTTAGGTACAAACTATGAGTATGGACTAAACTGTGCTCGTCAATTGAATGGAACTATCCATATAATTAGAGGGAATCATGACACTGATCGTCGATGGAATGAATATCTCAAGCTATGGCCGCAAGTAATTTTATATGGATGGTCTGAAGTCATTAAAATTGATGGATATAAGTTATATCTTTGTCATTTTAAGACTGAAACTAGTTCTATTGAAAATATGGCGCCTTTAAAGAAACATTTGATTAATTTACATGGTCATACACATAGTAATCAAAAATTTGAAAGTGATGATCCTTTTCAATATAATGTTGCACTTGATGCTCATAGTTGTTATCCTGTTTCTCTTAAAGAAATAGTTTATGATATCGAAGAAAAAGCAAAAGAGTGTTTATCTTTCCTTTAAACAATAGTCCAAAAATTTTTTGGACTATTTTTTTATTTTATGATATAATATAAATATAAAAGAAAAGGAATGGCAATGGAAGAAAAAAGAGAAACCTGGATTCGTTGTAAGAAATGCAATACTTTAATTAGTGTAAATACTAATTATATTTTTACTGAATGTACTTGTGGAGCAGTTGCAGTTGATGGTGGTAAAGAGTATTGTCGCGTTATAGGCGAAATAGAAGATTGGGAATTGTTGAGCAAAGAAGGAGTTGGATATGGGATGCGATATTCATATCTTTGCAGAACGTAGAGATAAGAAATATGGGTATTGGGAAAGAGTTAATCTCTATCGAGTAAATCCTGATCATTCCGATCTAGAATGTGTAGAGCCATGGGAAGGTCGCAACTATGATCTGTTTTCTCTCTTGGCTGGTGTTCGTGGTTGTTATGAAAGCTTCGATTTTCCTCGTGGCATTCCTAATGATGTTAGTTCAATGGTTGAAAAAGAATATAATTCTTGGAGAGATGACTGTCATTCTGCAAGTTGGTATGACCTTTATGAACTAAATTTGTTTATTAAAGGTTTTATTGCAGAACATCTTGACGATGAAATTATTCCTTCTTTGCAAGGATTTTATGATTCTATTATGGCTTATTTAGAATTTGCAGGTGAATATATTTGGAGTCTTAAACCAAATCAATATCGAATTGTGTTTTGGTTCGATAATTAAGAGAGGGCTTTTATGCGGACGTTGGTAATCCCCGTGGGTATACCTGGCTGTGGCAAGACTTGGTGGTGTCAAAAGATATTGAAGAATTACAATATTCCTAACGTTTCTTCTGATAACATGCGGGAAATGCTTTACGGAGATGCCTCTATCCAAGGGGATTACCTTGAAGTATTTGGGGCTGTTTACGATACAATTTGTAATATTTGGGATTCTGGAGAACCAATTTGTATTTTAGATGCAACCAATGTAACTCGCCATGTACGAGCTAAAGCTATTGCAGATACAGACCCGAATGAAATTATTTATGTCATTATGAATAATAATTTGGGACGTGCTATAGGACAAAATAATAAAAGAGAGAGATGCGTTCCTGTGAGCGTCATCCGCCGCATGTACAAATCTTATAAAAGAGATTATCCTTGTGCGCAAAAAGATTTTTATCCTGATAAAAATTGTGTTATTTATAAGTTTAATGATCCTCTTCTATACAAATATTTAGAGGAAATAAAAGGAGGGTCTAAACCAAAAAAATAAGTAGGTATTGTAATGAGATATATAATTAGTGATACCCATTATGGACATTATGATCCACAAACAAATAGAGGTATTATTACTTTTGAACGAACTCAATTTAAAACTATTCAAGAACACGATAATGCTATAGATAGAGTAATTGAAGACATCGCCCGCAAGATTAAGCCGGGTGATGAATTTTGGCATCTAGGTGATTTTGGAGATTTATCTCATATATGGATTTTTCAGCTCCTATTGGATGCAGGAGCTGAATGTCATTATGTTTTAGGTAATCATGATCATGTAGAGGATATTGATATTTTTGAAACTAAATTTCATTATATTCATCAATATCCTGTTTATTTAAGTAATAAACTTATTTTTAGCCATGAGCCGCAAGCGGTTTGGGAATCTCAAATAAATGTTCATGGACACTTACATGGTTCCATTTTAAATCAACCTAATTATATTAATGCATCTATTCATGTTGCAGGATATAAACCAGTAACAGATAAATATATAAATGCTAGATATGCACAAATCCCAAAATATAATATGAGGTTTTTGTATGAACCTTATGCAGAAATGTATAAATTTACTCAACCAAAAGAAGATGTAATTATGGATAAAAATGGAAGAATTGATCTTTCTGCTTCTCGAACATTACAAAGGATTCATACAGAGCAGCGTAAGCAAGAAAATAATAGTTATCAACCTTATACTGGAGGATTAGAAATTGAGCATTAAAAAAATTTTTAAACCTTTTAAAAAGCCTACTTATAAATATGTTTTTCTTTGTAAGCGGTGTGATATATTTTTTGATAGAATCGGTCATCAACAGAAATATCCTAATAACAAATGTCCTATATGCGGAAGCTCCGTAGAGGTTTATAGTGCAGAACTAGTTGGAGATGACGAATAATATGGAGATTGAGTATAAAGGTATACTACCGCCGCAAAACAAGCGATTTAATTGTTTAAATTGTGGAAGTCGTTTCATTGCAGAAGGTAAAGACAACGAATGATTTATTAAAGAAGCTCCTAAATATTTACCTCCAACTTATATAGCTTATTGTCCTATCTGCGGAGCAGAGTGTCATCAAAGTTAATATTATAATATTTATATAGGAGACATAGTGCAAGAATTTGATATTAATAATTATGAGTTAGACGTTCAAAAATATTTAAAAAAGCAAGCAAGCGCAGCTATGGTTAATATGGTAAAAGGCGAGAAATATTTAAATAGTAAGAATCAAATGTTTGTTGTTGTAGATGATTCTCCTATTGGTAGTGTACATGTGCACGTTAAAGAATTTTTAGACAATGGTTTTGTTTATAGGTGGGTTCCCAAAATAATCTTGATTTCTTAGGAGTAAAATGATTTATTCAAAAGAATGTCCTTATTGTAAATCACAAGTACAAAGATATACTTACATTTCTCCAGATAATATTGAACAATATGTATTTATATGCGATTGCACTCATGGAGCATTAAGATATAATGAAGATGCCGCATATGAACAATATTTACATGAACGGGAAGATAATCAAATTACTAATTTTGATTTGTATTTTAGTAATCTTAAAACCGAAGAAGATCTTAATACAAGAATGAATGAGCTATGCGAATTTGTTAAAGGAAATTGTGAAGAGTGTATATGGCGTATAATTGGTCAAAATATAACCGACGATGAACCCATTGATTGCTTTAATTTTTGGCAATGGGTAATTAAACCCTATAAAAAGGATTAATATGTTTTCTATCATATGTATAATTTTAGCTATTGTTTGTATATTTGTTGGATTAGGAATGAGCGGTGGATGGCCACCTTATAGGTATTAATATGAATAATATTATAAATGAAATAGATGATTATAACAGTGAATATTTTTTTAATAAAGAATATGAGCTAGAAGAGTATAATTCTATTCTTGATACATTTGACTCATCAATGAGAGAAGAAGAAAAGGATTCTGCTTATAATATTTTTATTTTAGAACAAGCCATTTCTACTATTCATGACATTGAACATCAGGTAGCTGACATGAGTGTTCATGCAGAAAATGCTTGTAGGTCAATTGAAAAATTTATTGAAATTTATACGGAAAAGTGTAAGGATTAGTATATGCCGTTTAATGTTATTGATTATAATTATAATCCAAATTTATTTAATGTCTCTACGACTATTACATCAAATTTAGAAAAAGATATGTATAGTTATGTTGCAAATCACTGGGATGAAATACAAAAACAAGTTGAATCAAATAAAGAAAAACAAGAGAAAAGGGAATTTGAAAACAAGGTAGCCGCAAATAAGCGTTATCGATCATTGGTTAAGCATGTTCATTGGTCTGGTAATACCTGTATTATGTATTGGAAAGATGGTACTATAACTAAGGCTAGATGGAATGCATGGGAAGATTTTGATCCAGAAAAGGCTATGTTAGTATGCATGGCCCGCAAACTATATGGTAATTCTGGTCTTTATAATGAAGTCTTAGAAAAATATGCAGAAGATGGATGGAACCATTTTGACAGAGAATTCGCTCAAAAGTTATAACTTTAATTTTTATCCTCCCTGTCATTTTATTATTAACTTTGAATCCGGAGTAACGCAAGAAGTGCGGGGTTCGTTACGAGAAGGATGTTGAACAATTGAAAAAGTAATTTTTACAATCAACTTTCCTTTTGAAAATGAAGAATCTGTTGTTAAAGAATTGAACCCAGAACTTGTTAAAAACATTAACTGGCAACTGATCTTAGAAAAATGAGAAAGCAAAGATTATACAAATTTGCCCACCCGCACGGAATTTGAACAAATGAAGATAGAAGATTTTCTTGCTTCTATTGGAGTGCTTCAGTCAACAATTAATCCTAATGTGATGATTAATGGTCAGCCTACACGAAATTTTAGTATTAATCCAGAATATCAAATGGTGTATGCCGCAAATCAACCATTAGAAATTATAGATATTACACAAACTGCAAATCCCAGATCTGCAGAAAAGAAAGAAAAGAGTTAGTGCATGGAATCTTTAAAACTTCCTAATATGTATATGACAGACTTAGGATCAGTATATAATCATCTTGAATCTGGCGCAATGCAAATCATTTATGGTGTTCGTTTTTCGCATTTAGCTGGTTTATATGATCGTGGCAAAGAAGATGATTTTATTGTTAATATTCCAGTAAACAATTATGGAGAAACTATTATTAAAAATATCAATCTTTTTTATGCGGTGCATATAGATTGGATTATGGTGAACGCCCGCATTCTAGAGTGTCTATTGGATGAGAGTATTAGTAGAACTTTTATAGAAGAAGAATCTATAGACGAAATTTTAGATAGATGTGATATTATTGAAAATGATGAGGTGCTGCCGCAATATTGTTTCAATAGTTTAAATCGGTCAGATCTAGATAATGTTCGTTATGCAGTGCCTATTCACAAGGTTGATTGGTCAGGGGAGAACTAGGGAGGCCGCACGTGCTAAAAGGATTTATTCTTGGTCTTATTGTAGGTGGATTTATTGGGTGTGTTGCCATGGCTTTTTGTAAAGTTAGTGGCAGTTGTAGAGACTACGAATTTTAGATAGAATGAACGCCGCATGTGCGGCGTTTATTTTTTTTGTTTAATTGTTTGACAAGAGAATTTTTTTATTATATAATATATTTATTAAATAGACAATAGTGTGTAATTACGGTAATGATATGACTGACATTCTGGAAGGGGTTGATATGTCAGATAAAAAGAGTAAAACATATCAATTAAGAGTGTCAGTAGAAGAGCTTCAACGCTGAAAAGACGCTGCCATTGATCAAAGATACATGAATTTAAGTGATTTTATCCGAGATGCTATCAACGAAAAGATAGAAATTTGAGAAGAAAATCAAGAAGATGACAGTTGGATGGTTTAGGAATCCTAGTTGTTAATTTGGGTTCAAAATTTGAAGGATTCCCTGCAAAATTTGAACTGTATCCTGCAAAATTTGCAGATTTGAGTTCAAAATTTGCGGAATTGACTTCAAAATTTGCAGGGTTGCTTAAAAAACGTTTTTTTAATAACGAAAAAATCGCCCTCTGCAAAATTTGAACTGTATTCTGCAAAATTTGAACTCAATTCTCCAAAATTTGCAGATTTAAGCGCAAAATTTGCGGAATGAAGCGCAAAATTTGCAGGATAGCGTAATTTTATATACGAAAAGCTTCATCCTGCAAAATTTGAACTCAATTCTGCAAAATTTGAACTGGGGTCTGCAAAATTTGAACTCAATTCTGCAAAATTTGAACTCAATCCTTCAAATTTTGGTACAGTAAATAAACAATATACAATATAAACAATAATAAACAAATAAACATAAAATCGTTTATTCCTACCTTTAGCTAAAGCTAAAGGTTAGAATAAACTCCTACATGCTATTTATTGTTAGGAGGTGTTAGAAATTCCAAAGTACGCTTATCAAATGAACATGCATGTTAATAATAGTATGAATTTAAGTAAAGGTAATTTTAGTTCATATAATCGTGATGATATGCAAGAAGCTTGTACTATTTTAAATGGTAATGCTGGATATTTGTTATGGACTATCTTTGCTGGAAATGCTGATTCATTTGATGTAGATCTATCTCCTGCTTGAATATTAAAAAACTATGGAATTAGTGAAAATACTTATAGAAATGGAATGGATGACCTCCGCAAGTTTGGTTACTTGATTGATCATGAATATGATAGCTATGGAGTTGAATTTTATACTAAAACAGTGGTGCGACCGCAATGAATTAATTTGATACCAAAAAGTAGAACTGGTAAAAAGAGTGAATTTGGTGATGAACTTAAAAAAGAGTATGCAAAATTATTAAATAGTGATTTAACCTATATTGAGTATAATTTAGAGCAACAGTGGTTGTATCAACTTGGTAAGATGAAAAATTGGCCAAAAACTTGGAATTGGAAGTTTTAATTTTATAGTTGTTTTATATTTTTGATTTTCATATTACCCAAAGAAATTTCATGTTATCTAAAGGAATTCCTTTTACCCAAAGGAATTTGGGTGCCACAACATATAAGGGCCTGTCAAATTTCTCGCCATAACCAAAACCGTACTTTATGCGATTTCTTTATGAATCCCGCATGTAATTTTCATTTCAAAGCAAAAAATGATTTTAAACTTTTTCTCTTTTTCTCTCTTGGATGTGTGAAAACTACTGTATACTAGATTTTGTATTATAAAACAATAATTTTTATACAACAAATTGTATATTTTAGATTGATTTTGTCCACTCAAGAACAAATTTTAACTGAAAGTTATCCCCGGAATATAAATATTCGAATAGGAAAATTTCAGCGCAAATTTGAACGATTTCATGCTTTTTTATGTATATTTTATGAAGGTGCTGTAGAAATCTAGACATTTTTATTAAAAATATGATATAATATATATAGAAGAAAGGGAAAAGGAAACTAAAAATGATTTTCGTTTCCAATTTTTTAACGGATTCTGAAAAGAATTTTCATTTCCAACTTCCTTTTGGATAATTTTCATTTTGAAATTCGTTAAAAACAATGATTTTCAATTTGAAATTAAAAAAAATATGACAACCGAACAAAAAATATGTTATAATATATATGTAAGAAAGAGGGAAGAAGAAGTACCTCTTAGGTGGATGGCCTCCACCATATAAACAACGTGCCCTTGACCAATGGGCAAGAAAGAAGGTTGAAATGGCTGAGAAGAAGATGACGCAGGTTGAGGCTCTCGAGATCGCTGTTGCCGAGATGGCTAACGAGGAAGCTCGTGGTATCCTCGAGGGTATGATTGAGAAGCGCAAGGCTCCCCGCAAGCCTCGCGTAAACAAGGAAGCTGAGGCGTTCCGTGCGGCGCTCGTCGAGTTCCTGGGCGACGCTGAGGGTCCGCTGACCAATGCGGAGATCGCGGCTCACTTTGAGGTTAAGCCGCAGAAGGTTGCCAACAACATTCGCGTCCTGGAGAAGGCGGGTATCGTGGCTCGCATCCGTGGCGAGAAGGCTTCCGACAAGGATACGTTTGTCCTCGCCTAGCATAAGCTACGGCAGAAGGTAGACGCGGCTACTGGGCAGGGGCGCTCTCCGCGTATGGAGCGCCCAGCGTGGACTTAAGGAGTTAGAATTGAAGCATACTTTCATTACTGCGGAAGGCCGCGAGCGGACGATTAATGTTCCTGATGAAGTTCTGGTACAAGGGCGTAAAGAAGGTCTCTCTGTTAAGGAAAGCATTGAACGTTACCTCAGTGATGAGGGTTATGTTGTTGATCCAACAGTAGAGGAATTGACCGCCAAGGCCAAGTCTAATGGCATGAATAATGCGGGACGTGTGCAAGGGGCTAAGAAGCCTCGTAAGGCTCCGCAGCGTAAGCCTGATCTGGTGAAGCGTGCTCTTATTCAGTCTCTTGCAGAATTTCTTGAAGATACTAATGTTGGGGACATTAAAGATCTCCAAGTTACCAATCAAGAGCGTATGATTGCGTTTGCGATCGGTGATGATAAGTACGAGATTACGTTGAGCAAAAAGCGTAAGCCGAAAAAGTAGTATTACCAAACGACCGATTAGCGCGTACCTTTCTTTCTGACGCTGACATCATTTCTTGTGCTAATTTGGTCGATATTTGTAGAGCCGTGCGGAAGTGCGGCTCTTTTTTTATTGGGTGCGGCTGGAGCGAAAAATATTCCCCATATATTATATCAAATATTTGATCCACTGTCAAGAATTAAGAATTAGCGCCGTATAAAAAATATTTTTTAAAAAATTTTTTGCAAAAATAAAAAATGTTGGCGTATACAAAGAGTTTCGGGAAAAATTACAGACCGAGGCCGTATAGCGCCGTTCTAGAAAAAAAGGCCGTATAGGCGAGGGCGGCGGCTCACGGTCGGGTTCGGCCAATTCGAACAAATGTTCGTTATTGTGTGGAATGTGAAGATTTTGTGGAGATTCTGTGCGGGACTTGACAGTGGACGTGAAAAGTGGTAAAATAGAATTGATACAATAAAAAAAAGTTAACCTCGGTTAACTTTTGAGACTCCCCCGAACAATTCTAACATACAAATGTGAAGATTTAATGATGAGGTTGCGGGAGTTTTGTGAATTTTTCATGAAAAAGTTGTGGAGATTCAAATTTTTTCTTGACTTTTGTTGCGCGGTGTGGTAAAATTTCGGCCGATCTCGGGATTATTCTCGGTTGAGGATAATCTGCCGGCGCAGATCCGGCAGAAGTTAACCGAGATTAACATTGCGCCGGCGCCGTTAGCCGTGGTTAACTTTTTAAGGGCAAAAAGAAACGCCCCTTGCGGGGCGTTTCTAGGTGGAGTGTCTACAGTGTGTAGACTGCGACCTTCTCCGTGGTGGGAACCTTCTCCCAGCCCATCGCCTTGCAGATGGCGCTTGCTTTTGCGACACTCACGCCGAGCGCACTAGCAACGTCTGCGGCTTTGAAGGTTTCGCCGTTGAAGCCTTCTGCGAACTGTTCGCCGAGAGCGATGTTCGCGTCACGCTTTGAGGTGTCAGGCTTGCGCTCGCGCTTGCGGGAACGCACCTCAATCATGTGCTCCAGCTTCTCCACGGTTTCGTCATTGAGGATACCCTCGAGAGCGTTGCGGAGTGCCTGAACCTCGGTCATCTTGATTTCGTTAGCCATAATGTACCTTCCTTCTGCCCCGTGGGGCGCTTCTTGGGATTGCCCTTTGCTCTCCCTCTGACAGTTATAATATTAAGGCATTGGCACTTAGAAGTCAAGAACTTTTTTCGACAATTTTTCCCTCCATAATTCCTCCACAACTTGATCGTGGTTACTGTAACACTCTACTGTGCTAAAGTGCCGCGCCGGCTAAAAAATTGTTAGTCATGGTTAACTTTTACGCCGGCCGAGATCCGGCCAAAGTTAATCGTAGTTAACTTTGTCCCAAAAAGTAAACCCGCCTTGCGGCGGGTCACTTTTTACCATTCGGCGGGGATGATAAAATCAGGGTCGAGCCGATAGAAAACGCGGTTTTTAATGGTCACTTTTTCAATCGCTCCCCATTCTTCCGCAATTTTAGCAATAGCGACAGCCTTTTGTGAGGTCGTGCAATAGCGCACGCGATAGGTCATGTCTTTTGCGGAAAGCGGTTGTCCCTCTTTTGCAAGCACTTTAATAAACTCGCGGGCGATAGGCTCGTTTGCTACCCGAGCGCTAGATTTAGACTTCGGGCGTGCGGCTTGCTTGTCAATTTGAGCGACCATGTTTTGCAGCACAGACAAAACTTCTTCGGTGTGCATGGCGCTAAAATCATCTTCTCCAAATGAAACGTGGCGATATTCGGTCACAATTTCAATGGCGGTTTCCAGCGCTTCTTTGCGGGTCATTTTCTTGGTCATGATGTTTCCTTTCTCTCTAGCTTGCAATCACATTGTAGCAAAAAGACTAAAGCATGTCAAGACTTCACAAAATCTCCACATTCCGCGCCGGCGATCCGGCAAAAGTTAACCAAGGTTAACTATAAGTAAAAAAATAAGGGAACCCCCTTTCGAGAATCCCCTTTGCAAAACCCTTGCGGGTTTTTATTATCCGCAAACCAGAATCGAGATAACTAATCCAAGCGTTAGAGCCGTGAGAGCCGCGTTTTTAATCTTGTCTGCGGCGGGGCGATAGAGGTAAAAGTCGCGCCCAAGTGCAATAATGTTTGCAGCAAGCCAAATGCTCTGTGCGACAAGCGCAAGGTCAAAACGGACAAGCACCTGACCAATAATCGTGAGGGCAAGACCCAAAAGTTGGAGATTTTCAACAAACCGCACATGCTTGCGTTCTTTGCGCTCTTTGGCTTCGGTGATTTCAATTTTTTCAGTCATTGCAACGGTCATGATTAATCCTTTCTCTTACAATAAGAGAATACATCATGCGGCGGTCATGGTCAAGAACATTTTTCTAATTCACAAAATCTTCACAAATCGCGCCGGGCGAGAGTTAGGGGCGGTTAACACCGCCCCTGACCTGGGATTATTTACACTTTAGTCGTTCTTTCCAAACCTTCTGACGGAAAACAGGGGAACAATAACCCGTGTGTAACTTTTGCTTGCGATTAAAAACAGCTTGCAAAATTTTTGCTTCTATTTCGCAATCAGATAATGCGGTGTGGTCTTCCTCAAAATCGCCGTTTGTAGTCAAGTAAGAATAAACCGCTTCTGCTGAACAAGAAATGTTGCCCTTTTCAGTAATAAAACCGCTGTCAATGCACCACCGCACATAGTTTTTAGAATCGCAAATCGTGTTTAGTGCCATGTTCCACAAGTCCCAAATCTCTACATCATCAGAGAAAAACGGAATCCCGCAAACAACATTTGAATAATCATTCAAAACTTTAATATCAAATGCTGCATTGTAAGCAATGACCACGGGATTGTAAACATGGCGATGATAATCAAACTCGCACAAGATACGCTCAAAAGGCATAATTTCAGCGGGTTCGTTTTCAAGATAGAAACTAGCCTTGCGCTTAGCAAAAGAATCTTTCTTGACCAAATAGCGCAGCGTTTCATTTTGCAGCACTTCCGCAGTCAAGCCATTAAAACGCTCGTAAACATTACCGTCACGGTCAACAATTACCCATGCCACGTCATAAGGAACGCGCGCGTCTGCAACGGTTTCAGTGTCTAGCACCATGTAAAACTTTTTGGTCATTTTTCTTCTTTCTCTTGGATAACCTGACAAGAATAATAATAAAGGTTCGCGGAGATTGTGTCAAGACCTCCATAAAATCTCCACATCTCGCGCCGGCGCGATCGCTGGATTAAAAAACGAACATTTGTTCGATTTTTAGTATCCCCCGACAAGATGATATCACAAAAAAGATCCCGCGTGTGCGGGATCTTTTAATCTCCATAAAATCTACACATCATATTCTTCGATGATGTTTTTGTCATCATCCATGATAATTACGTGATTCAAACATCCGCTCCAATGGTTGCACATGTAATCATAAGCATAGTTTTTTGCGTCTTGCAGCGTGCCATAAACAGCTACACAGGTCGCGTCATGCGGGAGGTCGCGCTTTGCATCTCGAACGTTTACCCAAAACTTCTTCATGATTACCCCTTTCTCTAACAATTAAATAATAGCACATTTTAATAAAAAGAGCAACTCTTCATAAAAATTACACATTTTGCGCCGGCGGATCTGTTAACCATGGTTAACTTTTTGTAAATAAAAAAATGCCCCGTGTAGCAGAGAGGAAAACTACACGGGGCGAGTGTGTGACCTCATAGCGGGGGACTCTTGCGAGTCCCGCGCCTGAAGTTACACGCTAGAGGGTGTAAACTGCAACCTTTTCGGTCGTGGGGATTTTCTCCCAACCCATAGCCTTGCAGATTGCGGAAGCCTTAGCAACCGACACACCCAGAGCCGCGGCTACATCGGAAGCCTTGAAGTTCTCACCCTCAAAACCCTCAGCGAACTGCTCACCCAGAGCGATGTTAGCAAGGCGCTTCGAGTCATCGGGCTTACGCTCACGCTTACGCGAACGAACTTCAATCATGTGGTTCAGCTTTTCGATAACCTCATCAGTCATCTCACCAGCGATAGCCGCACGCAGAGCCGCAACCTCAGTGATACCCTTGTTCTCAGCCATAATACACCTTTCTTTCTGCCTTTCGGCGGTTTGTTGGGAAAACCCTTTGCTTTCCCTCTGACATTTACTATCTTAGCACTTTGCTTCGATAGTGTCAAGAACTTTTTTCAGCTTCACAGTTTCTTCACATTTGATTAGCATTCGCGTGGCAAGTGTGAGCTTTCCTCTGTTTGGCTTTCTCTCTCTTGACAATTATTATTATACTCTTGCGGCCTAAGAAATCAAGAACTTTCTTTTGGCGTAATTTTCTCGTTACCTTTTCTACACAAAAATAAGCCTTTGATCAGGGGTTATGGAGATCGCGGCCGGCATGAATTGTGGGATTTTTGTGGAGGAAGTGTGGAGATTTAGAAAAAGCTCTTGATTTTGCGGCTCAGGGGTGGTAAAATTTTCGGCCGACTAGGGGCCGGGTTTATTGCGCCGGCGTTAAAGTAAACTTTAATTAACTTTTTTCAAATAAAAAAAGGGGGCGAAGGTGGAACTTACCTTTCGCCCTGCTCAGGTTTTAGTAGGTGGTCTTACCGCCCTTTTTGTTGGGTCTTAGTGCCTTTACGAGTTCTAGCGGGGTACCTCCGCATCTCGCCCTCTGCCCTCTTCTTAGGGTCTTACGGTTCCGAGCTTTTCCCTACAATTAGATAATAACATAATTTAGCAAAAAAACAAGAGAAAGTTTTGTCTTCACATTTTCTTCACAATCTGCGCCGGCGGAAGTTGCCTAAAGGTAACTTCCAACTTAATTTACCAACGGATAATCGCTTGTTTAATCATCCAACGGTCTTTTACATCATAACCAGCATTTCGCAATTCAAAAATAATTTCTTGCTTTTCATTAGTAGTAAGCCCGTCATATTCCATAGAGTAATCATAATCCCAAGGAAACCACTTAAAACCATCTTTTGCACGAGAAATAATAGACTTTTCAAGATAATCCATTATCTCTTTTTTCGCATAGCTCTGATAACCGTTTGCGATGCGGTTTGCTTCGCTTGCTTTCAACATTTTTCTTCCTTTCTCTTGAACAATTAAATAATACAAAGAGGAATCTAATTTGTCAACTCATTTACAAAATCTACACATTTCGTGCCGGCGCGAAAAGGCGAACAGATGTTCGCCCTTTCTCTACTTCTTGCAACGCTTTTTCCAAACAGGATGGCGGAAAGCTTGTCCTACCAATTCAGTGTGCATTTTCTTGTGACGCTTCAAGCAAGCAAGCAAAATTTCTGCTTCAATTTCCGTGTCTGCTAACGCTGTGTGAGACTCTTTAAAATTCGGGTCATCTGTGATGTAGCAATACACGCTCTCTGCTGTCGTTTGACGGTTTCCGCGCTCATTAACAAAATTGTGCTTGTCGCAAAAGTTTGTGTAATTGCGAGAGTCGCAAAGAATGTGTAGTGCAACATTCCACAAGTCCCAAATTTTAGTGCCCTTAGTAAAGAAAGACTTTTTGCCTAAATCTTTGGCCATGTCATCAAGTGCAGTTGTGTCAAAAGCTACATTGTAAGCGATAACGGGGCAATCATACTCACGAACAGCACGACGAATAAGACGACGAATATCAAGAAAAGACTTCACCATTGCTTTGTTCGTGTAAAGTTCTTCATAAGTTTCTTTGTACTTTGCGGCGCTGTACTTGTCACGCTTCAGGATGCCAAACAGAAACGGATGCTCAATTATTTCCTTAACAAGATAATTAGCTTGCTCGACGATGTTGCCCTTGCGGTCAATGATGGTGTAAGCAATATCATAAACCATCTTTGCATTGCTCGTGGTTTCGGTGTCGAGAATCATGTAATATTTCTTGCGGGTCATGGTTATCCTTTCTCTGTTCTTCATGACAAGATAATAATACCACTTTCCAAGAGAGAAACAAGTCTCTTCACACAATCTCCACAATTGCGGCCGGCGCAATGTCAACTTCAGCTAACTTTTTTAAGAGCAAAAAAAATACTATCCCACCCTTGACGCTTTAGGCTGTGCACCAGGCCGTCGCCAAGGGTGGGGTGGGACTATTGCGGTCTTCCCCTTACTGCCCACTATTCAGAGGATTACCGTTTGAGTATTAGAACTCAATCACCTTCTTTCACTTGCGGTGGAAAGCAGCGCCATTCAAAAAGCTCCTTTCCTTCGGTGTTAGATTGTAAATCTTTCCACCTAGTTCTTTCTGACAAATACATAATATCAAGAAACCCCTTTGAAGTCAATAAGAAATTTTAACTTCACAATTCCTCCACATTTTTCGCCGGCGAGGAAAGTTAACCTAAGTCAACTTTTCCAGCAGCTCTTTTAGAATATGAATAATATTCTCGTTTGCGTCTACTGTTTCACCCTTCCATGCTTGCCGCACTTCCGCATTATCATCTACAAGAATAGAATCTTTTTCTTTTGCTACTCTGTGCTTTGGAGTACCATACTTCACAACATGAAACTCTGTGAAAATGTCAGCGAAAAATTCGTCACACCAGTTTTTCTTTGCCTTGCGGGTGCGGCGATTGTACTCTTTAGACCCACCCATCGCCGACCAACTAATAACACCAATCGTCACACCCGCCGCAATAAAATCATTAAGCACGTTACGAAGTTCGATAAAATCAACCAAACAGCCGCATTTTTCATAAGGCTCTGTGTCTTCAGCTTGCAGCATTTCCAGCCATCCCTCATAACCATAGAGGTCAGCAATCGTTCCGTCCATGTCAAAATAGATAGCTTTCATTTCTTTCCTTTCTCTTGGACAACATAATAATAGTTCATTTGAAAAGAAAAAGCAATAGCTTCATAAAATCTACACAACCCGCGCCGGCCAAGAGTTTCCTTTGGCTAACTTCATTTCAAAAAAATAGGGGCTACCACGAGAGGCGCCCCTTGCAAAACCCGAGGGTTTTTAGATACCTAAAGCCATGCTTCGACGATTTCTTCTGCAGTGAGCCAACCTTGCACATCATCATCGAATTCATCGTCCCTGTGCAGTGGTGGCATAGATTCGAGCAGACCCGCTTGCCAACCGTAGGAAAGATTTTCGCCAAAAATGACGCTGCATTTTTCGTCATTCTTGTTCGTGAACTTGGTGCGACAGATGAACAAACCAAAACGCGCGCTAGAGTCATCATACCATTCGACACCCGCATCATCCAGAGCTTTGCGGAGCTTTATCATCTCATTGTTCAGCATTGTTCTGTCCTTTCTCTTTTTGACAAGATAAATATAGCATAAACGCTGCTAGACTTCAACATCGTCCACAAAATCTCCATCTTCGTCAAAGATGTCCGCATGACCTCCGCCGCACTCTTCCAAGTCCATTGTGACCCAGTCGATAAGTTGCTTGTAGTTATCTGTAGTGTAATACTCTGCCGCACTGTAATCAATACCATCAAGTTCAACATAGTAAGTGTTCATTTCATTTCCTTTCTCTTGGATGATTTAATAATACCACTTCCAATAGAAAAGTCAAGCTCTCCACAAAATCTTCACACGCCGCGCCGGATCGGAGTTCACCAAGGTTAACTACCACTCCTCATGCTTAAAAAGCTCTTTTAGCTTGCGGCGATTGTAACCTTTAGAACCATGAGCACCATGCCCACAAACGTAAGCATCATACCTTGGTTTGCGCATTTCCCAAATTTCCATTGAAGAAATGATAAGAACTTTTTTGTTCTTTCTCTTTGCCATTTTAGTTTCTCCAACTCAAATCTTGCTCTTGCACAGAATCGCGCCAATCTTCAATCTTGTCAGCTTTGCAAACGAGAGCAGCTGCGGCGATTGCGATAAAGATGATTGCGATAATGGTGTCAGCGAACATTTTTTATCCTTTCTTTCTTTTTACTAAAAATATTATATCATAAAATAAGTAATTAAGAAAGAAAAATTTTCATTCATAAAATCTTCACAATTGGATCCGGCGCAGAGTTAGTTGTGGTTAACTAATAGAAAAAGAAAAAGCCTAGGTGGCCGCAGCCCCTAGGCCAAAAGAACTTTAGTTCTTTTCCAATATTTTACATAAAGATAATATCATAAACAAAGAACCAAGTCAAGACACAGAACAAAGTTGACCCAAGCATACATACCATAGCCACAATTCGCGCGGGGATTGTCATGAGGTCATACGTGTAACATGCTTCCCATTTTCCAGGGGTAATTTCGGCTTCACCAAGGTAAGTGAAAAGAGAAGCAAAAGCCCAATCCCAAATGAAATAACAACCAACCGTGATAAGAACCGCAGTAAGAATGACCCAAAGCATTTTTCATTTCCTTCCTTGTTCTTTTCCTGATGGTTAAATAATATCATTTTCAATTTTAGGAATCAAGTTTATTTTTTCATCTTCAAAAAATCTTCACATTTGCCGCCGGCGAGATCCTAGAACAAAAGTTCGTTTTAGAATCTCATTTTAAGATTACCATTTGATAATCATTATTCCATTTAAAGTTTCATCTTCAATTTCATAACCAAGTTTAAGCAACCAATTGTAAATGTTGCACCAATCTTCGAGCATGGCAACATCAAAACGGTTTGTAAAAAGAACCGTTTCGCTCTCTCCATTTTGAGCACGAAGAAGTATTTCTTCGCAGATTTCTCGCTTAGTTTGTTCGAGTTTACGAATAGGAGATTCTTTAGTAATTTTACGTGCTTTAGTTGCGTTTACTTCCCACTTTTCCATGATACTTCCCTTAGCTCATGTAGGTCAGATGACCCCAGCCGTCACAAATGTAGACTTCTCGCACCTTGGCATTAGAATAATCTCGAAGAAGAACATTAACAGCTTTGTCGCACGCTTCATCTTTTCCAAGGCACTTGCCAAGAGAAATAGAATCAAAGATGTACTCGTCTTTGTAAGAATGATACTTTTCTACATAGAGAAAGTATTCGCCAATCCACTCTTTCCTTGCCATTTGTTTTCCTTTCTCTTGACTAAATACATCATAACATTCTTAGTTATTTTGTAAATAGTCTTCATAGAATATTCACACTTGGCGCCGGCGGAGCCACTAATTAATTTCTGTGACTTCGCACGAATGCACGCTAAGAGTAGGAGGATAAGGAACTTTGTGAGACATCCAAGCATTAGGCTGATACTGCCTGCTTGCTGCTCGAATTGCACATTTCTGTGCAGCTTCGATAGAATTTACCCCGCTAATCTCATAGGTGTACTCTGTTATTTGCATTGCCCGCACAACTACATTAACCTTCATTCTTTTCCTTCTCCTTAGACCACTCAAAACACTGACCTGCACCGACACCATTAAAAAACACGTGATTCAAACCGTGAATGAAGTCTTCTACTTCACTAATCAGATAAGTCTTCTTTCCCGTGAAAGCGTTAACAGTAAGCTGAGCCGCCATCTTAATATGCTTGTCACGGTGATAGCCGCAATACTTTTCCATCGGCTTGTCTGCGAAGTCAAAGGTGTTAAAGTCTGTCGTGACCATTTCTTCGATTGCCGCTCGTTCCAACATTTTCTTTCCTTTCTCTTGGATAATTATATTATAACATAACTTTTTTATTTAGTCATAAAATAATTTTTCTCCAAGTTTTGCACACATTTATGCCAATGCCGGCAGATCTGTGGAAAAATTTTTATATGCCCCTTTTCCACCACTAACATACTATCATGCCGGAACTGTGGAGTCAAGCATTATATTGCTCAACTCCACATTTTCTCCATTTCTCTACTTGGCGAGATTATGGAGCGTGCGCTCGTTGCAGAACGTCGCGCCCTCATGCTTGTGTTGCCATTTCACGCCGTTTGCATTTATATCGCCGTCAACCGTGAACGGCACGCTATCCTTAACCCATGCTTGACCGAACACTTGTTCGGTGATGAGCATTTCCGCACATTCGCCCTTATTGTATTTGCAGCTTGCAACCAGTTCATCAAAATAGACCTTGCTGCAAACAACACGCGCGCCCATGTTTACCAGCGTGAACTTATCTTTATTCGTCGGCTTGAAACGAACAGCCATACCAGCACCACGCGAAGCCTTATCAAGTTTGGTCAACGCCTGAAGTTTATCGGCGTTAACATCTTTCAAAAACAGCGCGTAGAAATTGCCCGCGTAGGTGAACGTGAAAACATAGTTATGAGTTGCGGCCAATTCGGTGTAATGCTCGCTCATGCTCATGTGGAGAATTTGTTTCGCGCTCGTGTTCATGTGTTCCTCGCTTTCGTGTTTGTTCCTTACAGGAACAATTATAAGGCCGTCAATAGCTAGAATCAACGCTTTCACATAATCTACATAAATACTTTTTGTGTACCAATTGTGTTGATTATGTGTGCGTCCGGCTTGATAAAGTTAGACAAGGTTTACATCTTATTAGCGGCGTTGTGGTTGAGTGTGAGACTATTCTTTAATTAGATAATACCCCTAATTTTAGACAACATAATTTTGGTTGACTTTTAATAAAATCGTGTGAGACGCTCTGAAATGCGTTTTAAGCCCCTGTTTTGTTTTTACCCTTGTTTTAAGTAAGGCGTTAGAACGCATTTGAGCGGCTCATTGTTCTAACATGAGGATAATACAAATGTTTTAGGAAGGCGTTGAATGAGTTGTGTAGATTGTGTGAATGCTCTTGTTTTTCTGCCGCTGATGGTGTAAAATTTTCGGCCAACTTAGGGCCAGGTCTACAGAATGTGCGGATTGTTTCCCTTGGTTAACTTTTTGCAGAGATAATAAAACCCCTCATTTGAGGGGTTTTAGTTGAGCGGTTAGCACCTAAACAAGCTGTAGATACCAGCGGCAAACCCGCGCTTGTACTCGTCGTTATTATCCTCATAGTAAGGGTCGAGACGTGCAACCTCGCGGATACGACGAGACGAATCATACATGTAGGTTCCGTCACCGTTAGAACGGAGCTCGCTGATGGCGATGGCTTGCTTGTAACCGTCGGTGTAAGTCGTGAACGTCATTTGAATCATCCTTTCTTGTTGGGGTCTATGACCCCATTATAACCTTTAATTAGTGTTTGTCAATAGGCCGGCCGCAAATATCTACATAATCTACATAATTGCACATGTTTTGTGTGTGTTGAGGTAATGTGAAGGAGTTGTGGAGATTTTGTGGAGATCCGGCCTCCCCTCTTGATTTTTCTGGTCGGGCGTGGCATAATTTTTCGGCCAACCTCGGCCGGATTAATAATGTAGTTTTTGTGTTTTCTAAAATAGAATCTTGTTTTTTGGTGTTGACAGGTGTACAATCTAGCCGAAGGCTAGAACAGAGAGGAACGAAAGATGAAACGCTACGAAGAGCACATCACCAAATGGGTTGACACCAAAGAGAAATTCGCCCGTTACTTCCGTCAGAGCGTGTGCGATTACTACCGTCACGCAGACGCGAAAGAAGTTTTTGAAGAGAAAATGGCCGCGTGCGAAAAAGCCGCGAAGCGTTTCGGATTCACGGTTGCAGAGTTCGCCGCAAAGCGCGCGGAATTTGAAGCCGAGTTCGTAGCGTTCTACGCAGACGAGAAAACCGTCGCGGCTTGCATGGCTCACCCTTGCTAACACAGGGGGCACGACGGGGGCGGTGCGATAGCATCGCCCTCATGCATGGGGCGCAGTTGTGGGAATCTTCTACACACAATCTCCACAACTCTTTGCGCCACGTACTCCATACGACCCCAATTAAATTCCAACCCCACGACCCCAATCAAATTTCCACTCCATAACCCAATATTATAAAAAATTTTTAGAGTTTTTAGGATATAATCATTTGACTCCTCCACCCTAGGGCATTTTTTAACTATCTCCCGCGAAAAATTTTTAAATAGAATAATGTTATTCTGAAAATAAAAAATTTAAAAAAATTTGACAAATATCTATCTTGCATGGTATAATTAAATTGTCTTAGAAACAAGACAAGTACTAAGCAAAGGAGTTATTTTATAATGCAATTAGATTATTCATTATCTACACCAGAAGACCGCATAGCATGTGTAGAAAAACTACTTGCCGAAACTCCGCCAGAAAAATTAACAAAAGGTTATCTATCATATATGTCAGACTATATATTATTTATAGCTGACCGCAATCAAACTAAAATAGAACGAAAAGCAGAAAAACCAATACTAACAAAAAATAGAGAAGTAACAATTAATAAACGACAAGAATCATTTGAAAAAATAGTATCAAGCCTTGAAAATGGTGAAGACGGCATCTATGCTTTAATTTCAGATAATAAAAATCAAATTCTCGATCCAAAAGATCCAATCTCTGAAGAAGATATTGACAATATACCTGAAATGCAAGCGCATTTAGACCTTATTAATCGTCTAAAGCTTCAATTACCAGGTGCGAGAGGTATGCAAAAATATTATCTTAAAAAGACAATCATTGAAACATATCAACAAATGTATATCCTCAAAGCATCTTATAAAGCAGCACATGGGATGCGGCCGCGCAACAATGGGCAAATTAAGACCCTCGCCCGCACCAATCTCGATGAACATATAACTTTTGATGAAAAACTATTACCCCAAAGTGATGGCGTGTTATCTTTATTAAATGCTAATCATATTTCATATCTTTTATGCTTTTATTCAAAATTAAAAGAAGAGTCTTATGATGATTTACAAGGTGATATGCATTGACTTTTAATTGATTTAGAAAAATTAATTGATCAAACTCTTTTAGAAAATTATCCTCTTCTTTATGATATAGTTATTTGAAAAATTGATGGACTTACAAATGAGCAAATTCAAGAAGAAGTAGACCGTAAATATGGAGAATGACATTCAGAACAATATTATTCTTCTTTATGACGTAAACGTATTCCTAATCTTCTCTTGGAACAAGCTCAAAAAAATTATGTAATTTGATATTATACAAATGAAGAAAAAGGATATTGAAAAACTTGTACAAAGTGCGGCAGCGTTCTCCCCGGACATCCACTTTTCTACAACAAGAACAGTTCTAAAGATGGATTTTATTCGCAATGTCGCAGCTGTCGTTCAACAAAACGTAAAGGGTAGTTTTTACTACCCTCTTTTTTGTAGAAAGGAGGATCCATGAGTGAAAAATTAACTTGTACAAAATGCGGGCGCCTGCGTCCTGAAACAGAATTCTTTAAACAGCGTAATGGAGAAAGATATAAATTATGTAAAGATTGTTTATGTCAATATATTGATAATAGAGATCCTTCTACTTTTTTATGAATTCTTGAAGCTTTTGATGTACCTTATATTGAGAAAAAATGAGTACAACAAGCAAATGATATATTTAAGAAAAAAGGTAAATTAACATCTAAATCTGTCATTGGTATGTATTTACGATCAATGATGAATATGAATCAATATAAAATGTTGCGGTACTCTGATTCAGATAGACTTAATTTTGCTAATCAAAAAGCTCAACAAGAAGCAGAAGCAGCCCAAGAGAAAAGACAAGAACAAGAAGAAATATTAAAAGCTAAACTTGAAGCAGGAGAAATTTCACAAGCTGAATATAAAACAATGTCTCCTACTACAACTAAAGACGCGATTATGGCTTTTAATAATCCGACTATTGGTGAACTCCCGCATCCTGATGGAGAAGCTATTCTTGCGCAATTAACAGAAGAAGATTTGCAATATTTAAACCTTAAATGAGGGACAGTCTATCGTCCTGATCAATGAGTTACAATGGAAACAATGTATAATAAATATGCAAATGAATATGATCTTAACGTAGATCGTGAAGAAGTTTTAAAGAAAATGTGCAAAACTTCTCTTAAAATGGATGAAGCCTTAGATGCGGGAGACGTAAGTGGTTATAAAAATCTCGCGGCGGTCTTTGATCAACTGCGAAAATCAGGTAAATTTACTGAAGCGCAAAATAAAGAAGAGCGTACTAAATATTTAGATACAATTGGTGAACTTGTAGCGCTTGCGGAAAAGGCTAAAGGACCAATTCGTTGCGAATTACCTGACCCAGACGAGTACCCGCAAGATAAGATAGACTTTACTATAAAAGATTTAAAAGCTTATACTTATTCATTAGTCGCGGGAGAGCCGCACATGCAAGACTTAATTGAATCTTTTATTACAAAATATGAAAAAGCTGAACAAGCTGATATGGAATTTGGTCAAGATTTAATTATTTCTGCAGAACAAGAGGAAGCAAATAGCTTAACCCAAGAAGAAGCTATTGAATATCAACAATTTTTAGAAAATGAAATTGCGGCGGACGCGGAGGCATTGCTGGCGGAATTTGGTGATGCGGATGAGTCTTAATGATTTAATGAAAATTAATGGCTCTGATAGGCACGAAGAAATTGAAATTACAGAAGAATTATTGATGGAACATATTGATGATTATCGTGATCTTATTGCCTATTGGAGAATATATCCAGATAGATTAATAGATTATTATTGCTCTTTAAATCCAGATAACACATTTCATTTTTATTTTTATCAAAGAATGTTTTTGAGAATAGTGATGCGGCATCGCTATGTATACGCGACATTTGTTCGTGCTTGGTCAAAATCATTTATGTCTGTTATGGCATTAATGCTTAAAGCTATTTTATATCCTGGTGCAAAATTATTCTCAGTTGCGGGTGGTAAGGAACAATCTGCATCTATTCTTTCTTCAAAAGTGGATGAAATTTGTAAATTAATTCCTGCTATGGAGAAAGAAATTATTTGAGATACTCGTGGCACAAGGGCAAAAACATCGCAAACAAAAGATACTGTTATTTATACATTTAAGAACGGTTCAGTTTTACAAAACATTGTCGCTGGTGAGAAATCAAGAGGTTTGCGTTTCCAATCTGGTTTGATGGAAGAATGTGTATCTATCGACCAAGATATGTTAAATAATGTTATTATACCTACCATGAATGTTGACAGACGTATTGGCAATTGAGGGCCGGATGAAAATGAACCTTTAAATAAAGCACAAACTTATATCACTACTGCGGGTTACAAAGGCACATTCTCTTATGAGAAACTTATAGAGTTATTAGTAATGTCTGTAGCAAGACCAAAAAAGGCAATGGTTCTTGGTGGGTCTTGGCGTACTCCTGTTATTGAAAAATTACTTTCCAAGGATTTCGTAAAAGAATTAAAATTAGATGGTACTTTTAATGAAGCATCATTTGATAGAGAGTATGAGTCTAAATGAGCTGGGGACGTAGAATCGGCTTTCTTCAATTCTGAAGATTTTGAAAAACATCGTGTAATTAATATAGCAGAAAAACAATATAGCAATAAAATTGGTCGAGACGGATATTATATTCTTGGTATTGACGTCGGTAGATTTGGGGATCAAACAGAAGTTGCTGTTATTAAAGTATCAAAACTAAATTCTGGTACATTATTAAAACAATTAGTTAATTTATACACAATTGAAGGAGAAAATTTTATTCTTCAAGCAAGACAACTTAAAAAGATTTTTAAACGATTTAAATGTCGTGCGGCGGTCGTTGACGGCAATGGTTTAGGTGCGGGACTCGTTGATCTTCTTGTTGTAGATGATACTGATCCAGAAACAGATGAGTTTTTACCTGGGTGGGGTGTTATTAATGATGAAGAAGATCCTAAGACTGGTCGTACAAAATATAAATCATTAGAAACAGAAAATACTATTCATAATGCTATGTATATTATGAAAGCAACGACTGCTTTAAATTCTGAAATGTATTCTTATTGTAAAACACAAATTATGAATGGGCGAGTACGTTTTCTTATTAGTGAAACAATTGCTAAAAATAAATTATTAGCGCAAGCACAGGGTCAAAAAATGTCTGTGGGGCAACGTGAAAATTATTTATTGCCATATACTCAAACATCTATTTTAAAAGAACAGATGATGAATTTAGTTGAAGAAAGTGATGGCGCTCATTTACTTGTCAAACAGTCCTCTAAAAAAATTAAAAAAGACAAAGTTTCTGCTTTTATTTATGGAATGTATTATTGCAAAATGGAAGAAGATAAACGAGGAAAACGTAAGAAAAGATTTAATCCCAATGAATTAATGCTCTTTAGTGGCTCATTAAAAATTTAGGGCAAAAAATATTTAGATAGCCACTCAAAATTTTAAAATATATTAGATATGTATTCAAAAGGAGAAAATTATGCTTTCTAGTAGTGGAGAAGTTAAAATACATAATATTTTAACTGATTATGACATTCCTTTTGAAGAAGAATACGAATTTGATGATTTAATTAGTTCCAGTGGACGTCATTTGCGTTTTGACTTTGCTATTTTTGATGATGATGGAGATTTACAATGTTTAATTGAATTTAATGGTCGTCAACATTATCAAAGTGTAAGTAAATTCGGTGGTAGCCGTGGCGTTCATCGTCAACGATATAACGATAATTTAAAACGTCAATATTGCTTAAAACATAATTATAAATTAATTTCTATTCCTTGATATGATGAGGATAAACTTGATTATAATTATCTTATGCAAATGATTAATTAAGGAGGATAGGTGACTGCTGAACATAGTTTTGGATTAATTAATTCAGAGAGTAGCACTCGCCCCTCTGTGGATTATAATAAAATTAGAATTGGTCGTACTGTTTTAAAAGATGATGCTTTTATTGATTTAGATTATCTTAAACCAAAACAGCGTCGAATGAAACGCGCAGATATTGAACGTGCGATTGACAGACAAGATTTAGATAAAATTAGAGATATTTCATTATATTTTTATTATTCAAATGGTATTTATGAAAGATTGTGCCGTTATATGGCATATCTTTATAGATATGATTGATATATAACTCCAATTAAATATGATGATAATATTAAAAACATTAAAGTCATTGAAGGTTGATATAAAGCATCTAAATTTTTAGATAATTCAAATCTTAAAAGAACTTTTGGTGAAATTGCTCTTAAAGTAATTCGAGATGGTTGTTTTTACGGCTATACTATTAAACAAAAAAATGCTTCTTATATTCAACAACTACCAATTAAATATTGTCGTAGTCGTTATTCTTTAAATGGGAAAGCTGTTGTAGAATTTAATGTTAAATATTTTGATGAAGCTTTTGCGGATGTCGCTTATCGTGAAAAAGTATTAAAGCTTTTTCCAATTGAGTTTAGAAAAGCTTATTTAGCATATAAAAAAGATACTCTTCCAAGAGATCCAAAAAATGATGATAAAGGTTGGTTTGTATTAGATACAGCTTGTGCATTTAAATTTAATTTAAATGGCTCAGATTTTCCTTTATTTATCGCGGTAATTCCTAAACTTTTAGATTTAGAAGATGCTCAAGATTTAGATAAAAAGCGTATGGCGCAACAACTATTACGTTTAATTATTCAAGAGATGCCTCTTGACAAAAACTTTGAACCCGTTTTTGATATTCCTGAAATTCAGGCTTTTCATAATAATGCGGTGCAAATGGTCGGTGATGCGGTAGGAATGAGCGTTCTTACTACATTGGCAAATGTAAAAGTTGAAGATTTATCTGATGGTGCTTTGACTTCTGCTGCGGCAGACCAATTAGAAAAAATTGAACGTACTGTATATAATGAAGCAGGCGTTAGTCAAATGCAATTTAATACGGATGGCAACTTAGCATTAGAAAAATCAATTGCAAACGATGAAGCGACAATGGTAGATTTATTATTACAATTTGAAGATTATGCAGAAAGTTTACTTGATTTTGTTAATAAGAATATAAATCGTTTACATTATAAAGTTAGTATGTTACCTACAACAATTTATAATTACAAAGATTTAGCAAAAGTTTATAAAGAACAAACTACTCTCGGTTTTTCAAAATTACTTCCACAAGTTGCTTTAGGGCATCCTCAAAGTGTTGTTATGGCAACAGCTTATTTTGAAAATGATATGCTTCATCTTGAAGATATATTTATTCCACCTCAAAGTTCAAATACGATGGCTGGAAATCAACAAAAAGAAACCGACGCTCCTTCATCTGAAGGTGGCAGACCGGCTTTAGATGATGATCAAAAGACAGAAAAAACTATTGCGAATCAAGAAAGTGCTAATTAGTGGAAGGAGGTCTATTTTCTAATGGCAATTAAAAACAAATCAGAAATTAGTATGATTGCGGGGCCTGAATTTATTAATCTCCAACCACTTGATATTAATCCACTAATGTCTCAATGTCAAATTAAAGTTTTTTATTTAGGGCATAATCGCAACGGATCATACATAAATCGTTCTACTGCAGAAGAAATGGCAAAAACTTTGCGAGGAACGCCTATTGTTGCAGCATGAAACGAAAATAAAGAAGATTTTGGGGATCATGGAGACGTAATTCGTATTGAAGATGGAGAAATCCATTTTGAATGTAAAACAATTCCTTATGGTTTTGTTTCACCAGATGCAGAAGTTTGATTCCAAAACTTTATTGATACTGATGAATTTGATAACCAAGTTGAACGTACTTATTTAATGACTACTGGTTATTTATGGGATGGTCAATTTCAAGAGTTAAAGAAAGTTCTTGAAGAAGGGCAACCTCATTCTATGGAATTAGATTCAAGTAGTCTAGATGGTCATTGGGCAAAAGATAATAACTTGGGAGTCGAATTTTTCATTATAAATGACGCAGTTTTCAGTAAACTGTGCATACTTGGAGATGATGTTGAACCCTGCTTTGAAGGCAGTTCTGTTACAGCAATATCTTCAGAAGTAGGAAAAGTTTTTAGTAATAATAAAAACTTTTCTTCTACTTTGTTTACTATGATGAATGAACTAACAGACGCGTTACAAAGCAAAGGAGGGTTGGAGAAAATGCCTAACGAGTTTGCAGAGCAAGCAGAAACTGTTGAAGAAGTTGAATCTACAGAAACAGAATTTGCGGCCGCTGAAGAAACAGAAGTTGTTGAGGAAGAGGTCGTAGACGAAGCTGTTGATTATACGAATGCGGAGGAAGCTCCTGAAACAGAAGCTGAGGTTGAATTTGTTAAATCAGATGATGACAAGGACGATTCTGATGATACAAATGATGAAGCTGAGTCTGAAGACGAAGAAGACGATGACGACGAGGATGAAAAACCTGCTTCTAGACATTCTCTTGAAGAATATGAAGCACTCGAAAGTGAAATTGAATCTCTTCGCGCAGAGATTGAATCTTTACGTGAGTTTAAGCTAACTGTTGAAAACGAGCAGAAAGACGCATTAATGGATTCATTCCCTTATAACACACTATCTGCAGAAGATAAGCGTGAAGTAATGGAAAAGAAATCTGAATATAGCTTAGATGAAATTAAAGCTAAGCTAGCCGTCATCTACATTGAGAAGGGCGTACAATTTGCGGCAGAGGCAGAAAAAACTACTGAGGTTGAAGAAACCGAAGATGAAAATGCCGTTACTACTTTCTCATTAGACGGTGAGGTTGCGGGGCCGCTTTCTGGATTACAAGAAGCACTCCGTAAAACAAAAGTAAACTAATTGAAGGAGATGTTAAATGGCAATTACCATTGAACGCGACGGATATGGTCAGGTAGAGCCTAATCATTTATCCGCTCCTCGTGATGGCGGTGTTTACGCGCAACTACCCGCAAACAAAGAAATTGAAATTCTCGAGAATGGCATGTTCGTTAAGTATGACTATGCCGCTGGAGAATGCAATTTCGAAGGTGACGGTGCGTGGATGCTAGTTTTCAACGAGGAAAAGCTTTATGATGAACGCTATCAGATGCACAAGCATTACGCCCAAAAGGCTGCAGATTACTATGATGGTAAGATGTATCCTCGCGTATTCCGCATCTCTGTTGGCGACATTTTTACTACAAACACATTTGCGGAGGGCACAGAGCTTAAAGTTGGCGACGATGTAACTCCTGGTGATGATGGTTTCCTCGCTGCTGGCGATGGCGATCTAGTTTTCCGTGTTGTTAAAGAATACACAATGCCTGACGGTCAACCTGCTGTCAAGCTACAATGCATCAAGGCTTAATGAAAGGAGGATTAGTAATGGAATTTAGCGAACTTAAAAAGTTAGCTGTTGCTGCTGCTAAGGCAGAGCGTGGTACTTCTACTACTTTCTCCTTTGATGGTGCAACTGAAACTTATTCTGCAGAGCAAGTTAATGAAGCTCTAGCAAATGAATTTAAAACTCTAACTGGTTACGTTGAAGGTCGCGGTTGCGATTATCGTAAGTACGAAGAGAATAAGAACACAATCTTTGCTTTAATTGAGCAAGCTATTAGTGAAGTTCTTCCTCCTCGTATTGAGCAAAATTATATGCGCTTTGCTGATGTTCAGCGTATTCCGCAGGGCGATAAGGCGGTATTCCGTCTAAAGGTTACTGAATTTGCTAAGCGTCGTGCTCGCACATTCGTAACTCGTGTTGGTCTTGCTGGTCGTTATGAAGTCTTTATGCTCGATGGTGCTTCCATGGAGGTTCAGACTGGTGCTATCGGCAGTGCTGCTCGTATTGGTTTCGAGGAATTCCTCGATGGCCGTTGGCAGTTCTCTGATTTCACTTCCATCATTCTAGACCAAATGGACTACTTCATCTATGCTGAGGTTGCCAAGGCTCTCGAGGCTATGGTGGAGAATATTCCTGATGTAAATAAGGCTACTGTTGCTGGTTTCGACGAGCAAACAATGGACGAATTACTTGCTATTGCTGATACTTATGGCAAGGCTGCTATTTACTGCACACAGGAATTTGCTGCAAAGATGATTCCTTCTGAAGCTCGTATCTCTGAGAAGATGAAGGATACTCTTTGGGAGAAGGGTTGGCTCTTAACTTATAAGGGTCATGAAGTTATTATTCTTGATCAGTCTCTAGTTGATGAAACTAACATGGAGAAGGTTGTTGATCCTGCTCAGGCTTATATCATTCCTGTTGGTTCTGAAAAGCCAATTAAGGTTGTCTTTGAGGGTCAAACCCATATTCGTGAGATTACTGATAATGATGATTGGTCAACAGATATGCAGACCTATACCAAGGTTGGTATTGGTACTGTAGCTTCTCTTGGTAAGCTTAACTGGATTTGCGCATATCGCAACAGTGAGCTTAAGAAAGCTACTCGTAGTTAGATTAACCCGGGTCCAGAGCCAGGGCCTGATCCTGAACCGGGTCCAGGTCCTGAGCCAGAACCAGAGCCAATAGACTCTAGTGATTATGATTCCATTGCAGACGCTGTCGCGGCAGTGCCTGCAGGCGGAACTCTTAAGATCGGTGAAAGTGCAACCTTAGAAGAGTCATTAGTCATTGATAAGGATATGACTATTGATTTAAATGGTAAAACTTTAACAAAGACTGGCAATAGCATAGCCATCGTTGCTGATAATGGTGCCGATGTCACATTAAAGAACGGTACTGTTAATGCTCAAAGTCATGCCGTAATTGCTGTTGGTGATTCTACAGTCACTATCGAATCTGGTAATTATAATTCCAGTAATGACACCGCAATTTGGGCTGGTAGTAGCTCAGGAGAAGTTGGCCATGTAATTATTAATGGTGGTTCAGTTACAAGTCAAGAATTTGCAGTTGGTGCAATGCAGCAAGGTTCAAGTATTGAAATTAATGGCGGTATCTTTACTGCTAGAGATAATGCTGTTATTGCAGGTAACGGTACTCGTGGTTGGGGCGGTACTGATATTGTTATCAATGATGGTACATTTATCGGTGGTATTCAAAGCTCTGGCTACATTGCTTGCGGTATTTATCAACCACAAGATGGTACATTGACAGTTAACGGTGGTACATTCCGTATCACTAATGGTGTCGGTGTTCTTGTTCGTGCTGGTCAAGTTGAAATTAATGGCGGTACAATTGTTACAACAGGTAACGTTCAAGGCAAGGTTGGCGACAGCCGCGTCTTGGCCGATTGCAGTGCTGTTTATGTTGATGGCGCAGCTAAATATCCTGAGTGAGCAAATTGTTCGGTTACTCTTAATGACGGTACCTTCACAACAGATGAAGGAGTTAAAACTGTTACAATTACCGTCCCAGAGGGCGAAGATCCTCATAGCCGCTTAACCATTAATGGTGGTACTTATTCTGGAGATATTGACTTCTAGTCGGGTCCGACCATTAATTTAATTCGATAGGGGAGCGGAGCAAATGCTCCCTCCCCTTCTACGCATTTTGAGATAAAAGGAGATTATAATGGCAGATGAACAATATATTCAGGTACAAAATTTAACTGGTGGAACAGTTGTTTATACTATTCCTGAAGATAATATTCGCCGTGTATTTGCGGCACATGAAATAAAGAAAATTACTCCAACAGAATTACGTAAACTTTATTACCATCCTGGCGGAGAATCTTTATTACAAAACTTTTTAAGTGTGAAAGATAGAGACTTAGCTTTAGAGTTTGGCGTTTCTCTTGATAGCTTTGATCATGAATATAGTTGAACTCCAAAAGAAGTAGAAGAATTGCTTCTTAATGGAAGTATGGATAAACTTCATGATGCTTTAGATTTTGCTCCTGAAGGTATTATTGATCTGATTGTAGATAAAGCTATTGAGCTTCGTATTCCAGATGTAAATAAAAGAGAATTAATTCAAAATAATACAGGTAAAAATATTACTTCAATGATTAATACTCAAATTGCATTAGAAGAAGCAATTGGCACTACGGAAAAAGATAATAAACCAAAGCAACGTCGTGTTAACGCACAAGAAGAAAATAAAACTGTAAGCACAGGACGTAGAGTTCAATAATAAATTGAAAGGAGAACTTCTTATGACAGAAGAAACTCCTACTACTTTTCAAGAAATGTATGATTTCTTTTTAGCAGGTATTACAGATGATATGTTTATGGAATTAACTGCACAAGATACTTCAGCGATGCTCGAAGAAATTTTAATTGCAGCGCTGCCTTGGTTTGAATTTCCTGTAGAAAAAAATCTTTTTAACTCTATTGATAAAGAAAACAAACATTTCGGTGTAAAGTTAAATGTAGAAGAAATGATGATTATTCGTCAATATATGATTGTTGAATGACTTGGTTTTCAATTGGCTAATGTTGATGTTGTACGACAAAAATACAGTGGAAGTGATTTTAAATTTACTTCACAAGCAAGTCATATGAAACAATTAAAAGAGTTAAAACAGCAATATATTGAAAAAGGTTTCCATTTACAAAGGTTGTATCGTAGGCGCAGCCGTATGGATACCAAAGGTAATTTTGTATCTGCTTATACGCAGATTATTGAACCTTTATAATGGAAACAATTTATTATACAACAGTGGATGATGAGGTCGTGCTTAATACTTTAGATCGCATGACCTCTCAAACCTTTAAGTTACTGCCTATGCGGGAAGAGGATCAAGAATGAATTAAACCTCTTGAGACTCTTTCTTTAGAACTTTTAGGTTTAAGTACTATTTTCCCAGAAAATCCATCTTTATTCAGCGCATTATGCAAGATGGAGGGGATGCGAGAACTAGGAAATAAGATGGATTTTATGGCTTACCGCCGCACTATTTTTGAAATATGCGGGTTATTAGGTAAAGCAAAAGATAATTTTAGCTAAGGAGGATAAATGTCTATAAATACCTTAGCAAGTCGTATCCAGTTTTTGGGCGGCGATCAAAATGAAAGAATTAAAAAGCAAAAATTACGTAGTTTACAATGAGCTTTAAAAAATGATTACCATACCCGTATGATAAAAACTCCTTTGCATACGGCGTGGCCTGCGCTCATTAATGAAAATAATTTAAAACCAGATTATGATAAAAAAATTGTTAGTGTCGAATATGCGGCAGGTCTTGAACCTGGAGATGTTTTTGAATGTCTAGATGACGGTACTCATTGGATGATTTATCTTCCATATATTACTGAAACAGCATATTTACGTTCAGAAATTATTCGTTGCCGCTATACTCTTACTATTGATGATACAACTTATTGAATTTATTTTCAAGGGCCAACAGAAACAGATTTGCGTTGGTTTATTAAACGAGGAATTAATATTAATGAGTTAAATTTAAGTGGTACTATTTATATTAAATTAAATCAACAAACAAGAGACTTCTTTGAACGTTTTACTCATATAAAAGTAGATAATCATATTTGAGAAGTACAAGTTACAGACAGTATTTCGGTTCCTGGAGTACTAGAACTTGAAGTACAAGAATATTATGATAATCCTATTGCGGAGTTGCCTGAAATTATTAACGAAAATGACGGCGTTATTATGGGTGAAACAATAGTAAAACAAGATACTATTGTTGGCTATATGGTTTCAGCAGAAAATTATAAACGTAAGAATAAATGAGAAATTCTTGGCAATGAACGAGTACGTTTACAAGAAATTATTGAAGATGGCCGTATGTGTAAAGTACGAATTTATCCTGGAGCTGTTGGAACTTATATTGTTAAATATGGTGAACACACAAGCGAAATTACAATTGATTGAGAACAGCCCTATATCAAAGGACAAACAGAAGTTTCTCCTTTTGAATTTTATACTTATCGTGGCAAAGGTGTTTATTCATTAAATACAGATTTGGCTAAAATTGTTTCACAAGATGGTAAACAATGCAAGATTGAAATTTTAACTGGCCGTACAGGACAGTTTACTTTATATTGTGAAACAGAAGAGGGCGAACAAAAAGAATTATTAATCACTATTAAATCTTGGTTTGGAGGTAAAGATGAGAGCACAGTCGGCGTTGTTGGCTAAAAATTTCAAATCTACTTTCTTATCATGTGAAACAGACCAAGAGAAGATATGAAAAAGATTATTCGTTGAATCTCGTCCTTATAGCGACAAATTAAAACGACTTTTAGTTATTAATACTCCTGATTGTTTAGACGAGTCTAAATTACAATATCAAGAAGTTTTAGAGCATGTTACATTAGATTTCTTGCATGATCGTAAATATTTGCGGACGGTACCTAAATTAGCTTTTGGTGAGCATGAGGAAGTTAAAGCATATATTCTTTTAGAGTTTGATGATTTTGTTCCTACAGAGAATCCGCACTATAGAGATTGTGTTATTAGTTTTTCGATTATTTGTCATTTAGATAATTGAGAATTAGAAAATTATAAACTCCGCCCATATCAAATTGCTGGTTATATCGATGGTTTATTAAATGAAACTAAATTATCTGGTATTGGCACTTTACAGTTTATGGGTGCTAGTGAGTTAGTAATGAATGAATATCTTGGGGGCATTCTTTTAAGATATATTGCTACACACGGTAATGAAGATAGAGAAAAAATAAATAATGATATGCCATCAGGAATCACAGAACTGACTAATACTGGTCAAGGATAAGTGATATTATGGCGGAGGTACAAGGAGCAAATGTTGGTTTATATTTATCAGGACAACCTGTAAAAGTTATAGATTGTAATATAGCTATTGTACAACCAACAATTAAAGACATAGTTATATATGGTGAAGATGAATTTTTAATTGGTATTAATTTATTAGGTCACCCCGAAAACATAATTCAAAATATAAAAGAGGGCAATTCTCAATTAGAAGCCTTTAGCGATTTTCAATTATTATTAGTAACGATGAAAGAAGAATCGATTATTAAAGATTCTATTTTAAAGTTATTAAATTTAATTTGTCCTGACTATGAAATAAAAATTGAAGATAGCTCTATTGATTTTTATGTCCAACAGGAAGAAGAAAAATTTATTGGTGGACGAGTTCATGCTTTTAATTTTCAAAATTTACAAAATGTAGTAAATGATTTGTTTGAACCGCATATTATAAATGATAGCGAGCCAGAATATAATCCTGCAAATGCGGCGGCTGCTGAAATTGCAAAGAAAATTAAAGAAGGTCGTGCACGAAAAAATCAGGCTGCGGCTGAAAAGGAAGGCCCGCAATCAATGTTTGGCCGATATACTTCTATTCTTTCTATTGGATTACAAATGGATATTAATATATTTTTTAATTATACTCCATTTCAATTATATGATGCTTTCAATAGATATTTTACAAAAGTGTCTCATGATTTTTATATGAAAGTTAGTACGACCCCTCTTATGGACGTTTCAAAAATGGAAGAACCAAAAGAGTGGACAAGAAATTTATATTAATAATCAGGTGCCTTGGCCTGTTTATTATAAAGAGTAATTGTTTATGCGCGAAATAAATGATTACGAAAAGGAAAAATATGTATACAGATTTTTCGACAGATTAAAGGAGGAAAACACACATGCGATTTGGTGTACGCGAAATTTGTGATGTTGTTTTCAAGCCTCTAGCTGCTGTAGACATTGGGAACCAACACTTTGATGCAATGCAGCCGGTTCTATATTTAGATACCGCTAAGACAAGTACTCTTGAGGGTGCGTCTACAACTGTATATGCTCAGGGTGGCAAAGGTAATCCTCGTCTAATTGGTTGGGACGGTGAAAAGACTATTACCTTCACAATCGAGGATGCTTTAATGTCCCCAGTTAGTTTCCATGTCCTTTCTGGCGCTGGTATTGTTAAGGGCGTTGGAGAGAAAACAGCTAATGGTTATGACAATACAGATGGTAAGCAAAAGATTTATGTCCATCAGACTTATGACCTAGTTGTTGAAGCTATCGGTCAAGATTTATATGCACGTCTACCTTATGACGTTCGTGATGGTGCTACTCTTATTGCTACAAAAGAAGCTCCTATTTTTGCTACTATTTTAGATAGTGCGGGTGCTCAATCATTATTCTTACGTGCTGTTAAAGATGCTGAAATCTTTGTCGTAGATGCGGGCGCTTCTACTGTTTCAAGTGCTGTAACTCTTGGTAATCGTGGTATTA
>JAEEGI010003683.1_pt1 | contig 36371 bp, 23 predicted proteins | sample 8958751 | NCBI WGS metagenome assembly JAEEGI01 (sample SAMN16246545, study PRJNA631951) | gut metagenome | biome: gut microbiome; feature: rumen; material: KS-attached | host: Bos | place: Iran: Karaj | collected 2018-10 | reverse complement strand
GCACCAGTTACCATGTTCTTCACATAGTCAGCGTGGCCCGGGCAGTCAACGTGAGCATAGTGACGCTTAGCGGTCTCATACTCAACGTGAGCGGTGTTAATAGTGATACCGCGCTCCTTCTCCTCAGGAGCGTTGTCAATCTGATCGAATGACTTAACCTCAGAGAGGCCCTGCTTAGCCAGAACGGTGGTGATAGCAGCAGTCAGAGTTGTCTTACCGTGGTCAACGTGACCGATAGTACCGATGTTTACGTGCGGTTTGGTGCGCACAAAATTCTCTTTAGCCATAGCTTTTCTTTGTTTATTGTTTTATTAAAAGTAATCCGATTTAAATCGTCGTTTTCTCAAGAGCTGTTACCGAGACTTGAACTCGGGACCTCTTCCTTACCAAGGAAGTGCTCTACCACTGAGCTATAACAGCGAGCATTGAGCGGAAAACGGGGCTCAAACCCGCGACCCCCAGCTTGGAAGGCTAGTGCTCTATCAACTGAGCTATTTCCGCAACATCTACTTCCTTGTTTGGAAGTGGGTGGTGATGGATTCGAACCACCGAAGTCGAAAGACAACAGATTTACAGTCTGCCCCATTTGGCCGCTCTGGAAACCACCCTTAATGTTTTTTAGCCTCGCGCTTGTCAGCTTGCTACTGGCAGAGCCTCTTGTCGGATTCGAACCAACGACCCCGAGATTACAAATCACGTGCTCTGGCCAACTGAGCTAAAGAGGCTTGCTCTAAGCATCCGCTCCCCGATTGGAGTCTTTATTGTCGGAAAGCGGATGCAAAGGTAGGCATTATTTTCGAATTACCAAAACTTTTCGAGCTTTTTTTTATCTATTACGCAATTTTTCCTTGAATTTTTGCAGTTGAACCTTCATAGAATCCACACAAAGGTCTGTACTTTCCTCAAAAGTATCGCTTGTCTTCTCTACGAAAAGGGTCGTTCCAGGAACAGCCACGCTCATGCTGACCTCCTTGTTTTGTGCGGTGGCAGGCTTTACTAGCTTACACTGAACCTCCACTTTCTGGATATCCTCAAAAGCTTTTTCCAACTTGGCGACTTTCTTTTCGATAAACGCCTCTAACTTGTCAGTAGCGTCAAAATGAATTGACTGAATCTTAATTTCCATAGTTACCTCCTATTTTTAAGGGTAAATAAATAAGGTTAAGCCCTTGGATGGGCATTCTCGTATACTCGTTTTAATTGTTCAAATGTCGTATGGGTATAGATTTGCGTAGTAGCCACACTCTCATGACCAAGTAGCAGACGGACATCTTCCAGTCCTGCACCATTATTCAACATGGCCGTAGCAAAAGAGTGGCGAAGCACGTGCGGCGTACGCTTCTTGAGTGTCGTCGTCAAGGAGAGATGCTGCTTGACGATTTTCTCCACCTGATTGCGAGTCATCCGCTTGCCCTTATCGCTGAGCACCAAGGCCGGATCAACCTGCAGCTGAGCATTACGCTGGGTAAGATATTCTCGCAATACTCCTTCCAGTTCAGTACCAAAGGGAATGATGCGCTGTTTATTACGCTTACCCGTTACCTTAATCTGGTGGGCAGCGAAATCCACATCTGTCACATCCAGTCCTATCAGTTCAGCCAGACGGATACCCGTCTCATAGAACAATATTATTATGGTACGCGCGCGAAGACCGGCGAAGCCTTCTTCCCACATCTGCGGGGTATCCAGCAAACGATTCATCTCTTCTTCACGAACAAACTGAGGCAGGGGCTTTTGTTTCTTGGGACCCTTCACCACATAGGAAGGGTCATGAGTTACGAGACCTCTCGATAAAGCAAAACGAAAAAAGGAACGCACGGCACTCAACGAGCTATTCACTGTTGATGCCATGTCGCCTTTATCCATCATACTCTCCATCCAGTCACGGATGACGTCCGAGTCTACCGACTCCCACGAGAGCTGACCTTCTCGATTTTTGAAGTACGACTCAAAGTCCCTTAGGCTTTGCTCGTACCTGCACACCGTCAATTCCGAACGGTTTCGTTCGTAACGCAGGTAGTTCAGGAAATCTTCAGTCATCATAACTCGTTACATATCTTTTCGGCAACGAAGTTACGAAAAAAAACTGAAACTACCAAATAATCTGCGTTCTTTTTTACTCTTCGGTAGCGCGCAGCTTCTGTACGTAAACAGCGTGTTCCATCTTGAGGCGCTTCAGTACAGAGGGCTTGTCAAACTGCTGACGTGAACGGAGTTCCTTAACGACACCTGTCTTTTCAAACTTTCTCTTAAACTTCTTGAGGGCCTTCTCGATGTTCTCGCCTTCCTTTACTGGTACAATAATCATGTTACTTTTTGCTTTAATTTATTTTATTTGTTAATGTTAATTTCTAGCTGCTTCGGACATAGTGCCACGAAAAGCGGGTGCAAAGTTACTACAATTTCAGCGAACTGCCAAGTTTTTTCCGAACTTTTTATGTTTTCAACCGTCATTTTGGTCAAATCGGGGCTGTAGCAGTAGCTAACCACGCCTGTTCTGCAGCAGAAAGATACTCTTTTAGCTGTCTATAAACTCTCGCATGATAGTCGTTCAACCAACACCGTTCATCAGCGGTAAGCATTTCAGTAACAATCGGTTTGACATCTATCGGACAGAGCGTCAATGTTTCGAAACCAAGGAAACGTCCACACTCCGTTTCCTTGGCAGGGACTACCAGCAAGGTATTCTCGATGCGTACGCCAAAACGTCCTTCCAAGTAGATACCTGGCTCGTCAGTGACTGTCATACCTACACGTAACTTAGCAGGCTTCCATTCCATACGAATCTGATGCGGGCCCTCGTGCACATTGAGGTAGCTGCCCACGCCATGACCTGTGCCATGCAGAAAGTTCAGTCCTGCCTGCCATAAGGGCTGACGGGCAATAGCATCCAACTGCGTTCCTGTGGCACCATCAGGGAATTTCAACAGCTGCAGATCGATATGCCCCTTCAGCACCAACGTATAGACTCGACGCTGCTCGTCTGTCAGCGGACCAAGAGCTATCGTACGAGTAATGTCCGTCGTACCATCCTGATACTGTGCACCACTGTCCAGCAACAGGAATCCCTTGGTTTCCAGCGAGATATCGCTCTCCAGAGTAGGTTCATAGTGAACGATGGCACCATGCTGTTCATAGGCAGCAATGGTGTCAAACGACAAGCCACGATACAGAGGCTGTTCGCTACGCAACTGTTCCAGTTTGTCGCTAACAGACAGTTCCGTCTGCTTGGAATTCTCTTCCAGCCATTTCAGGAATTTCACCATCGCCACACCATCACGCACCATTGCACGACGGAAACCTTCTTGCTCTGCTTGGTTCTTTACAGCTTTCATCAGGGGTACAGGCGACGTGTCTCGCACCACTTCGCGCTTGGCACTTTTGAAAAGCGTATAGTTCACCTCATCAGGATCCAGCAGGATATTGTATTCGAAGTAGTCGCGCAGTCCCTTGGCCACATCCTCATAGGGAGCAATACTGATGTTGTTAGTTTTCAGATAATCGCAGACTTTGTTGGTCAGCTTCTCCTTATTTATATATAAGGTGGCACTTTGAGAGGCTATCAGCAGGTATGACACAAAGACAGGATTGCAATGTACATCCGAGCCACGAAGATTCAGAGTCCAAGCGATATCATCAAGAGTAGCCACCAACATCCCATCAGCATGTTGTTCACGCAAGGCTTTACGGATGCGCTGCAGTTTGCTCTGCACATCCTCACCAGCCAGTTCGATAGGTTGCAGTTCCACCTTGTTAACAGGTATGGCTGGACGATCTTTCCAGATGCGTTTCAGCACGTCGAAGTTCGTTTGCAATGTGATACCCCCCTGTTTACGCAGGTCGCCTATCAGTTCCTCTACAGTATTCACTGATGCTGCCATACCATCGATACCAACCGACTTGTCATCCACATTAGCCAACTCCTTACCCAGCCATTCAGCGATGGTTGGCGTACCTTCCACCTTCAGTTTCATCAACTGAAACTCTGTACCCTCCAACTGTTCTGCTGCTGCAATGAAGTAACGTGAATCGGTCCATAGGGCAGCACTCGTCAGCGTCACCACTGCCGTACCTGCTGACCCATTGAAGCCGCTTATCCACTCCCTACCCTTCCAGTAGTCAGCGGTGTACTCACTCTGGTGCGGGTCGGACGTTAAGAAGATATAGGCCGACAGATGCTCACGACGCAGCTCCTGGCGTAATAACGCGATGCGTTCAGATACCTTTTCTTGTTTCATGATGGCAAAGTTACAAATAAAATACGAAATACGATTGCTTCGCCACACTTTTCTTTTAAAAGAATACAGAAATCCATCAACTACTATTTGTGGGCTTGGTGCTGCAGCAGTGGTATAAGGGGAAGTGAACCACAATTCTCATTTTTATGCAAGGACAGCACCTGTTTTATAAGACTCAAACAGATAACCCGGATTCTCGTAATACATCGAAGAATTATAGTTATCTATTTTGCGTGTTATCCATGAATTATAGACCACTATCAATGTATTAATGATATCTCCATCAGTAGCATGGGCTACATCAAGTATTAAACGCTGATATACCTTACCTATGTCCCAATGCGAGGGGATTGCATAACGGGCAGAAGAGACATTATCAAAATAGCCGTTTTCTATGTGATGCTTTGCTATCAACTCATCTGACACTTTATCTATATTCTCACAATGGTACACGTCAGCGTAGTCATAAATATGCTGCAATTCCTTTTTGCCCAAAGCATTCACTATTGTGCTTCGATAGTTCTTCGTCTTGCGCCCGACATAGTCTATCAGACTGCAAACAAAGAACAGGTCGTTCTCTTTCTGATCTTCACGTCCAGTCATAATGAGTAAACAGATTTAAAGGTGAGACATTCTAATGCTGCTTCTGTACAGAAAGCGATTTGGTGTGTAGGATATTTAAACTTAGCCAGCGCCCAAAACTGCTCTCTGGTAATAACCCCACGGATAAAGTCTGCAACGTAGTTGTAAATCTGGTCATCAGCCATTGCACCAATCACGATATCAAAATCATGCATCTGTCCACTTCTACACGCTACCACAAAATCGAGCCATTCGTCTGTCATTTCCTTAAACTCAAGAACGCGCAAACCGTCTTTTAGCGTATAATCGTAGACATTGACAAAGGGAGTGTCAAACCTCCCTGCCCACCGTTCAGCCTGCTGCTTCATGATGGTGCAATAAAATCCAGTACCAAAATCCTTTGTGTACCGATTTTTCAGCACATAAGGCTTCTCAACGTTTGTATAACTTCCGTGATATAATTCCATGGATAATCTTTGCTTACTATTTTGCAAAAGTACACTTTTTGAAGGAAATCACCAAGAATTATTTATAAAAAATGCTCTCATGCCTCGCTAACGATAACAAATACAAGCTATCTTGTCTTAAACGAGCGATATTCTATAACAAACTTGCGGACTGAAGCATTATTACTTCAGCCCGCAAGGTCGGTAATCAGAATGAATCAGGGAGAAATCAATCTGAAACTTCGATTCTTTTCGACATCACCCATGTTGTACAATTTAACAGGCCACCTTCTTTTGCCACTTCGTTATAGTCTATTGTTTCTATTATTCTGTCAGGGAAGATGCCCTTAATAATACTGATCACTTGTTCGTCTTCATCTCTACCAAAAACAGGTAAAACTATCAAATTATTAACTTCTAGGTAATTGACATAGACACCAACAGCACTCAAAGGGTGTTTAGGGTCTTTAGGCATGAAGAATGGCACATCAATATACGTCAATCCATATTGCTCTAGTACCTTTTGCATACCTTCTCGCCAATACTTATACTCATCAGCCAGTTGATTGCCAAGAATAGTATTGCGATTCACAAATCTTACCATACCATCAGCATGTCCTGTCATATCATCATTTTCTGCTGGTATAATAATAATCTCACACTCCAACAGTCTACCTAATTCTTCAACGAGTTTTTCTCTGTTCCAGTCCTTGTTTTCAGAGAACACCCTATCCGATATAATGGCTCTATCATCACAAATCAAAACATTACCACCATCAAGGTTAATATCAGACGGCTCAGCATCTATATTGTTCAATCTGCAGATCTCTTTTACATCAGAACGAGATTCGTCCCACTCGTTATCTTTCCTGAGGTAACTGGGCTCGTATTTGAATTGGATAAGTTTGCCAGACTTAGTCTGAACAGGCATATAATCACGACACCAGATGTCTTTTGTCCCTTCCAGAAAACCATATTTTATATGATGCTTTTCAAGAATCTGAATAAGTCTTTCACAAGTATCAGGATATTTTGTTTTTAGCAACGCTGATAAATATACGGTTTGTTCTGTTGAGAGTTGAACTGCCTTTTCTTTTGACACATTCATGCTAATGGGTGCAATACCTTCCGACGTAGCTTCCTCCTTGACAACTTGCCTTTTTTCTTGATACTTTTTCTGCAAAGAAGGCATAAATGCGCCTATCAATTCTTTGCAGAGGTCATCTGTTGGTTCCATATCGTTATTATCGCAGATATCAAACAGAACGGCCTCTCTACCTCTTTTCTCTAATGCAAAGTTTTGAATATAGCTTTCCTTTATCCTGTTATTGACTTGAGGATAGCCATTTAGCTTCTTGAGAATTTCTCTACGCTCTATGTCAGATTTCTTTTTGTCAGTCAATTGGTCAAACAATGCAGACATAGGTGGTTTTTGCAACCTTTTTTCCAACCAATAATAACCTCCATAAACCCCACCAACGATACCGATTATACCGCTTGTGATTCCAATAATTGATTCAATATTCATAGTCTTATTCGTTGTTATTGTTACTTTCTGTATGGTTTACTCCAGATGTAAGCAAAGGGGAGCGTGTATGTTGCAGACTTATTATTAAAAGTATAGGTTACCTTTCGTTTGTAAACATGAACTTTAACATTGTATGTATAACCTACAAAATACATTGAACGAGCCATTTCCTTACGTGGGAAAGACATCCAAATAGAATTCAGCAATGCAGAGCTTCCGTAGACAGCAGTTAATTTCTCCTCCACATCCTTCTGATTCTTAATAATAAATTCATCATCGTTTTTATATTTGATTCTGAATGACACTGTGCAACTGTCAAACTCTTCCGATTCATGAATAAACAAATCGAAAGAATCACCTATAACAAAGCCTTTACCATATCTCGGGAAGTTTACCTTTGCAGTACTTGTCACGTCAATATATGGTTTAATCCATTTGAAATAAGCCTTATCTTTACCATTATAAGAATCAATACTTGTATACCCTTGACTGGAGATATTCACCTCAAGTTTTTGGGATCTTCTTTCTGGGGCATCCTTAAACACATCTGTAGGAATGTTGACTATCTTATTTTCTGAAGGAAATTGGATATCAACGATGGCAGGCACTTCATATGGTACATTATTATCTGTTAAGTCATATTTTCTGACTCCATCTACAGCATGAAGCCTTATAAAGCGCTTACACTGTTCAGAGATAACCTTTTCTTCTGCACTTTCTTGCCGTACTTTACGAGTGAAACTCACATTAAAAGAATTGCCATGGGTTTTGATAATACAAACATGGTTCTCCTTTTGGTATGTGGTCTCTTGATAGCCAACTTTAAAATCCTTATCCCTTTTATTCTCAGATTTAATCTTCTTATAGCCATATTGAGAAAGGTCTTTTAGAAATTTTGTACGATAGGTTTCACCCAACGAAAAATACAGTTCCTTGACATCCGATTCGACAGGACCATATGAAGTAAGTCGCCCCATTAGCATATCATTTGGACTCCTTTCCAGTTCTGGCCAATAGATGTAGGCGTTAGTAGCAATATAATCCCTATACTCACTCCAATTCTTACTAAATCTTTTTGCGAATTCCTCTGTACAGTTATCATTTACAGGCATACCATACAATACTAAAACTGAACGAGCCTTACCAAACATATTAACATCCAAGACCATATCAGCAGCCTTAACTATCTCAAGCCTGTCATTATGATTAATAGGCACACCGTAAACTTGAGCATTTGCCATATAGCAAAATGCGATTACAATTAAGAGAGTTAATAATTTCTTCATAGCTTTGTAGTTCTTGGTTTTATATACAAAAAAGACGCAGACCTTCGCCATACGCCTCACGGTTCACCACAAACCATACCAATATATGGGAGAATCTGCGCCTGTTAAGGGCAGCTCCAATAATTGGTATTTGCTCTTTTCTCGAGGTGGTGAAAATGAGGCTATAGAGCAAAATATGTCTTGCAGTCCTTTCGGATTGCATCTGCAAACTTACGAAAAAAATTTGAAATGACAAAGAAAAAGGCAAGATTATTTTATGCTTCAGCTTGAGACTCGGCATTTAGACGCAGAACCACCAATCTTCCTACGCTTACATGAAACGTCGATTTGCTGAGCCAAATATATTTCCTACACCTAACTTTTTATATCCCACGCCGTGGAACATATGTCCCAGGGCGTGGGATATATGTTTCAGGGCGTGGGATATATGTTTCAGGGCCTGGAACAGAAAAAAGTGAACGATGCAAATTTTGGTAAGATACGCAGAAAGAATAACTGCTAGCATAATCTGTGGATTAATAATCCGCCTGTTTTGTCATACAGACTTTGCAATGGCGAGGGTTTTCAGAAAATTAACATTAATATTTTGAATAATGATTTATGTTTTATGAAATTATTAGTAACTTTGCAGTTGAAAATTTCTAAGTAAACAAATAAGTATTATGGCATTTTTAACTAATGACAAACTGACCATCGTCGGCGCTGCCGGTATGATTGGTTCAAACATGGCTCAGAGCGCCCTGATGATGGGTCTGACCAAGAACATCTGTCTGTATGACGTATTCTCACCCGAGGGTGTTGCCGAGGAAATGCGCCAGAGTGGTTTTGACGACGTAAACATCGTTGCTACCACCAACGCTGAGGAGGCTTTCAAGGGCGCTAAGTACATCATCTCTTCTGGTGGTGCTCCCCGTAAGGCTGGTATGACTCGTGAGGACCTGCTGGCTGGCAACTGTAAGATTGCTGAGGAGCTGGGCCAGAACATCAAGAAGTACTGCCCAGACGTGAAGCACGTCGTCATCATCTTCAACCCTGCTGACCTGACTGGTCTGGTAACGCTGTTGTACTCTGGTTTGAAACCAGGTCAGGTAACTACTCTCGCCGGTCTGGACACCACCCGTCTGCAGAGCGCACTGGCTAAGAAGTTCGGTGTGATGCAGAGCGAGATTAAGGGTTGTGCTACCTATGGTGGTCATGGTGAGCAGATGGCTGTCTTCGGAAGCCACGTAGAGATTGCTGGTCGCAAGCTGACTGACATCATCGGTACTGCTGAGTTCCCTGCTGAGGAGTGGGAGCAGATGAAGGTTGACGTTACCAAGGGTGGTGCCAAGATTATCGAGCTTCGTGGACGTTCTTCTTTCCAGAGTCCTGCATACCTCTCTGTTGAGATGATTCGTGCCGCTATGGGTGGTGAGCCTTTCCGCTTCCCCGTTGGAACATACGTTAAGACCGACAAGTACGACCACATCATGATGGCCATGAAGACCACTATGACTGCTGAGGGTGCTAAGTTCGAGGTTCCTCAGGGTACTGCTGAGGAGAACGCTAAGCTGGATCAGAGCTACGAGCACCTGTGCAAGATGCGCGACGAGCTGGTTACGCTGAACATCGTTCCTCCCATCGCTGAGTGGAGCAAGATTAACCCGAACCTGTAATCAATTGAGCCTTTTCGATTGATTTCGTAATAAGAAACAGGGCGTTCGCTGAAAGTTTTTGCGGACGTCCTGTTTTCTTTATACCTTTGCATCAAGAAAAGAAAACAAAAAGGTTTTTCATATAGGTTTTTAGATTCATCATTTTAGGTTAGTAGTTTTTTCATAGTAATTGGATTCTCTGACCTGAAGGTCAGAGTGTGGCGTTGCAATGTATGCCCGTCGGGATGACGGGCTTATTTTTTGTCTATTTGTTTGGTGAAAAGAAATAGATTCCTTACCTTTGCCCCACCAAAGCAAAAACAATGAAGATGATGTGGATGATGTTGTTTACGTTACTGCCCCTGCTGGCACTGTCGTATATCGGGTGGCACATATGGTGTCTGCTACCCGTCAAATGGTACGTGAAAGCAATAGTGATTGCCCTGATGGTAGCCTCGTTCCTGTTGCTATTCGCTGGTTTCCGACGTGCTACCGACAGCATGTCGATGCCACTGGCCTCAACGGTCTATGTGATTGGCACGTCCAGCATCTTCATTCTGCTCTACCTGTTCATGCTGTTCCTCGTGCTGGACCTTGGACGACTGGTACACCTTATTCCGCGTACCTTACTATATCATAATTGGTGGACTGCGGGAGGCATCGCTCTTTTCATCTTCGTCCTGTTCCTCTATGGCCATCTGAACTACAAACACAAGGTGCGCCAGGAGTTGACCATCACGTCGGAGAAGGTCACAAAGCCTTTCAAGGCTGTACTGTTGAGCGACCTGCACTTAGGCTACCACAACCAACGCGACGAGTTGCATCGCTGGGTGGATATCATCAATAGTGAGAAACCGGACCTGATACTCATAGCTGGCGACATCATCGATGGCAGCATGCGTCCGCTGAAGGAGCAACGAATGTATGAAGAGTTCCAGCGCCTGCAGGCTCCCGTCTATGCCTGCCTCGGCAACCATGAATACTTCAGTGGTCAGCCTGAAGCCCAGCAGTTCTACAAGGACGCTGGCATTCACCTGTTGATGGACAGCATAGCAGTCATCGACAGCTGTCTGGTCATCATTGGACGAGACGATGCGATGAACATGAGGCGTAAGCCATTAGCAGACCTCGCCAAGACGATTGACAAGTCGATGTTCTCCATTGTGTTGGACCATCAGCCTCATCACTTGGAGAAAGCGGAGAAAGCAGGTATTGACTTCCAGTTCAGTGGCCACACCCATCGCGGACAGGTTTGGCCTATCAGCTGGATTACCGATGCTATTTATGAGTGTTCGTGGGGCAGTCACCAACGTGGTAACACCCACTATTACGTCAGCTCAGGAATGGGTATCTGGGGCGGCATGTTCCGCATCGGCACCCAGTCGGAGTACGTGGTATTAGAGGTAAGAGCTGAGAGGTGAGAGGTTAGAAACGGCAGTCGGGATTCTCTTCCATAAAAATTTTGGCGTACTCCACATAGTGTTTGGAATTGTCTGTCTGACCAGGACGAACGGGTTTGAGGTATTTGGCAGGTACACCACCCCATATCTCACCAGCAGGAATCTTGGTGTTCTGCAGCACCAACGCACCAGCAGCAACGATGGAGCCCTCGCCCACCTCACAGCCATCCAGCAACGTAGAACCCATACCTATCAAGGCTCCATCGTGGATAGTGCAGGCATGAACGGTGACGTTGTGTCCGATGGTGACGTCTGAGCCAATATGCGTAGGACCCGTCTCGTGGGTCACATGGATGCAAGAGCCATCCTGCACATTCGAACGGTCTCCAATAGTAATCGGGGCCACATCACCACGCACCACAGCATTGAACCAGATGGAACACTGGTCGCCCATCTGCACATCACCCACAATCGTTGCGTTCTCACTGAAATAGCAGTCCTTGCCCCACTTAGGGGTCAGACCGCGATAGGATTTGATTAAAGCCATGATAATTTTCTATTTTCATTTTGCGTGTGCAAAGGTAGTGTATTTTTCTGAAATGACCAAATAAAAAGTGCCTTGTCTGTTGTTTCAATACAGACAAAGCACCACAATAGAAAACAAAAACTATCCGTAGGTCAGACAACAGCGTTAGCGCGCAATGGCTACTTTGGTGCAGCGATTTCCAACCTTCACGACATAGATACCGCCAGGCAACTGTTGAGAAACACTGGAGTAATCAATGCTACGACGGATGAGCTGACCATTCAGCGAATAGATGTCTGCCAATGTTGTGGAATTTGCAGACGCAAGACTAATACCTGTAGTTGAGGGGTCTGCGGTAATATTGTAATACTGGTCGCGGCACTCGTCATTATAGGTATGCAAGTCCTCTGACTTGGAGCCTGTACCTGGTGAGGTCAGGATATAGCTGATACCCTTCGAATTGTCAACATCGGCAAATGTCCAATAATACCAACCGTCATAACCCTCTAAGGGGTTCATTTCTGGACGCGTGGCCCATTCATAGGTCTTAGAGGCGCTAGGACACTTGTCACCACCACCCCACCACCAGATAGTAGGAACACCATCAGGTGAATAGGCTTTTACGGTAATGTTCTTGTAAACTTTGCTATTGAGCTTCTCATTCATCTTGTCAATCTGCTCTTGGGTCAAATAACCATTGGTGATGAAGTAATTGCTGAGGGCTTCCTTCAGATTTTCAACGGTACTGACATCATAGACGTTTAACAGCTGACGGAAGGTGTAGGCCAACAGATGCCAGTCACGGAACTCACGGATTTGCATGTTATTAGTAGCCTGATAGTCAGCAGTGATGGCGTCCCACTGTGCTCCGCAAAGGGCTGCCAATACGGCGCAGAAGACACCTGTGCGGTCGGTTCCCAGACGACAGTGAATTTGAAAGGGTGCAGGAGTGTTGTCGTCAATAATGAATTCCACAATCTGCTTCACCCAATCGCCAAAGTATTTTGAGGTTGGCTTGGTATAGACGTAACTGTAGGAAGGCACCTTGTTATTGGCATTTACATAGAGTACATGCTGGTTGTCTATAATCTTCTGATAGTATTCGGGAATGGTCTCCATATAAGTCTGCCCGTTGGTGGTGTAGGTGGTAAGCGTATTCTCATCATTGTCAGAGAGGCAAATATCCGATACGATTCCGTGGTCGGTAGCCAGTTTATCTACATAGTAGAGACGCCAATACTCCGTATCAACGCCTTTGTTGTCGCCACGTGAGGACTTATAGGGATGATAGGAACGGAACAACTGTTTGGTACCAGGCACACAACGGAAGTTGGAGATAGCTGCCTGGTCAACAGGGTCGTCCAAATTGAAGTCGGCCAGCGGACGGATGTATCCAGCAATGGCACTATTGGCTTTGATTTGTTCAAAATCATCGGTAGAGAACACCACAATCATGTTCTGGTCGGAGGTCATGAACACATAGCCGTCAGTCAACCAACTGGGAGCAGACTTGTAACTTCCGTTGATGACAAACTTGTACTCAGGCTGTCCGCTGTTGCCGGGAACATTGACGTAGTCATAGGAAACGGTACAATACCAGCAATTGCTTTCCTCGTCAAAAGAGAGCTTGGTAATTTCAGCATCCTTCCAGTTGTTGAAAGAGCCACGAACATAAGCCGTATTTACAGTTCCTGTCCAGTAACCTTCATCCATACAATATAAGAAGGTAATAGTACGACCTTCAGGGTCGTCCATGAAACAGCGACGCTTGTCGGCTTCTGTAGGGTTGAGCGCATGTGCCTGACAGATGAAAAGAGTAAGCAGGCACGTTAATAATGTACGTAATGTCTTGTAGTTCATAATGAGTATGTTTTTAAGTTAATGAATGATTAAATGATTTCCGCTGCAAAATTACAGAATATCGTAACACGCTCCAATAGGCAAAAAGCCTAAAGTAAGTGTTTTAGGTATATAAAAGCGTAAGACCGTACTGATAATCAGCACGTTCCGTTTTTGTAGCCCTTTAAAAAAAGTAAACTAAAATTAGAGGCTTTGTACCTGAAGCATAAAGTTTTCTTGCTTGTTATGAGCCTTGTTGCGGATTTTTTGTCGGTAATTATATACCGTTTGCGGCGAAAAATGCAGGAAACAGGCGATTTTGGTGCTGTCGGTAATGCCCAGCCGTACCAATGCGTAGATGCGCAGTTCAGGAGAGAGCAGTGCACCCTCTTTCACTTTCAGCTCTTCGCCAGGACACAGCAAACTGTTGAATTTCTCGATGAAATCGGGGAAAAGTTGCAAAAAGACGGCATCAAAACGATGAAAGAACGACTTGAGAGATTCCTGTGTCCTGGAATGTTCCAACTGAAGGGCCAATTCCTTATGCTGTCCTGTTTTTAACTTATTGAGTACAGACATGCGCAGGTGTTCCAACTGGTCGATATTTTCGGAACAGAGATTAAACAATTGGGCGATATATACCTCTTTAATCTTGTTACTCTCCAGCAATGCCTTATTAGCACGTTCCAATTTGTCGTTTAATTCGCGCAATTTCACATTACTGTCTGTCAGTTGGACGCGAATGGCTGCCAAGTACTTGTTGCTGCGATAAAGTAACAAGAGCAATATAGCCATCATAATAGCTGACAACGAAACAACAGCTATGATGATGTTTCGTTTCTCAACCACTTCCTGTTGTTGTTGCTCATGGGCACCATTGATAATGGACAGATAGCCTGTCACCAGCGAAAGTCGTTGGCGAGCACCAGAACGGATGACGTCATGTAGTGAAGTGGTAATATAGTAGTAGGCGCGATCCAAGTCTCCCTCCTGGTACAACAGCATGGACAAGTTCTGCAGTGCCGTATACGTCTTGCTGCATCGGCGCTTGTCAATGATAGCAGCCATAGCATAACCGTATTTGGCTTCTACTATCTTTCCAAGATGTTCGTAGGCATCTGCCAACGAAAACCAAAAGATGGCATTATGTTGCAACTCGTCTGGGTGTTCGTTCCGAATTTGTTCCAATAGCATGACGGCCTCTTGGTATTGCCGTTTCGTCTTCAGAATTTCACCCTGATTGATGCGCAGAGAGATATCATCATTGCTACCTCGGATGTCGGTACTGTCTCGATAGAGTTTCATCAGTTTCTGATAATACTGTCTATCCTCATTGTCTGATGCCATTTCATAGAGAGACAGCAGGTTGCTGTGATACTGATAATAATAGGAAGGACTAACGGGATGCCTGACATCATGACGAATGCCATTCAACACCTGCAGTGCTTCATAGTGACGCCCCAAGCATTTAAATGCTTCTGCCTCTATCAACTGTGCCTTAACTAACGAATCAGGATTATCCAATAACTGACCTAACTGAACGCCTAGTCTCGCATAATGTAGGGCAGAATCAAGCTGTAGCCGGTGATAGTTGTAATAGATTTTACGTGATAAGGTAAATTGTCTAGGTATGGCGTGACTGGTCCTAAAAGCACTTTTCAACTCGTCTACCCGTCTTTGCAAGATGGCTTCCCGTTGTGCCGAATGTTCTATTACAGTATCCAAGACAGCAAGCAGAGAGTCAGTAGGCGATGCTAGCATTACTGTTGTCTGAAAGAAGGCCAGACAAGTAAGCATTGATACATACAAAACTCTCTTCAATGGTTTGGAAATTACAAAGGTTCAGAGTTATAAGGAGATGTCAGCGAGAATCTTACGGGTGGCGCCCGTCATACTCTCGACGAAGGCGCCAGCCTTCTCACCCAGTTCCTTGGCCAGCGTGGGATGGTCTTCAAAGCCTTGCATCAGTCGACGGAAGTCATCAGCGTTGCCGATCTCTAGACCGGCACCACACAGCTTCAAACCCTGAGCCTCCTGAAAACGCTGGTTGTTGGGACCGAAGAATACAGGAACATCCCAGACAGCAGCCTCCAAGGTATTGTGAATTCCCACACCAAAGCCACCACCGACATACGTTACATCGGCATAGCCATAGATGCTGGAGAGCAGGCCAAAGCAGTTAATCATCAACACCTCAGCACCTTTCACGTTTTCTTCTGTTGCCTCCGTATAGCGCACCACCTTACGACCTTCCAACATCTTCTCAATCTGTTGCAAATGGTCTTCACCGATAACATGCGGAGCGATGACGAGTTTCCAGTCCTTATGTTCGTTAAGCCAAGGGATGAAGATCTCCTCATCGGGTTGCCAACTGCTGCCTGCAATAAAGACTTTCTTCTTATCGCAGAAGGCTTCAACGATAGGCAACTTCTTGGCGGCAGCCTTAATCTGTAGCACTCGGTCAAAGCGGGTATCACCTACCACAGTGACATCGTTGATGCCAATAGTTGCCAACAGTTCCTTGCTGATGTCATTCTGCACAAAGAAGTGGCTAAAGCACTTCAGCACATGACTGTACTGACGACCATACCAGCGGAAGAACACCTGTCCAGGACGGAAGATGCTGCTAACACTATAGACAGGCACACCACGATGACTCAGGATATGCAGATAGTTGTACCAGAACTCGTACTTGATGAAGAACGCCATCACAGGACGGATGGTACGCAGAAAGCGACGGGCATTGGTGATAGTGTCGAGAGGCAGATAACAGATGATGTCAGCTCCCTCGTAGTTCTTGCGCACCTCATAGCCTGAGGGGGAGAAGAACGTCAACAGAATCTTATATTCCGGATGCTCACGGCGCAACTGCTCCATTAATGGGCGTCCCTGTTCGAATTCACCCAGCGAAGCTGCATGAAACCATACATACTGGGCATTGGGGTCCACCTTCTCTTTCAAGATGCGGATAGCCTCACGCTCACCACGCCACATCTTGCGTACCTTCTCGTTGAAAAGGCTCACAATGGCTACGCCACACAGATAGAGAAATATGATTACGTTATACATTAACCTTTAGTCATTAACCGTTAACCAAGCGCCTCAATGGCTCGTTTCATGCGTCGCAACGTCTCTTCCTTGCCCAGGAAAGTAGAGAGTTCATACATATCTGGGCCCTGTCCTGTGCCAACAAGGGCGATGCGCCATGCGTTCCAGGGTTTGATGCCTGTCTGCTCCACCCACGGGTCAACGACGGCTTTCTGGCCTTCCACGCTCCAGTCGTTGATAGTTTCCAGCACAGCTTGCATCTGGCGCATCATGTCTGCTGTTTGCTCGTTCCAGTTCTTGCGGATAAACTTGTCACCCTCCCTGTCAAAGTCGGTAGGAGCCACGAAGAAGAACTTGGTAAGCGGCCAGAGGTCACTGGGGAAGGAGATGTTGCGCTTTCTGGTGTTGCCCTGTTTATCAACCACCTCAACAACCTTCGTTTTCATCATACGCACCACTTCGGCTTCCTGTTCGGCAGTGGCTGTAATACCATTCTCTTTCAGCACCTTGTCGAAAGCAGGACACCAGTCGCTATCCGGACGCTGCAGGAGGTACTGGCGGTTGAACCATTCTGCCTTCATGAAGTCAAACTTGGCACCATTCTTCGAACACTTGGAGATATCGAACAGGTTGACCATCTCGTCGAGTGTCATCATTTCCTGATCGTTGCCAGGACTCCAGCCCAACAGAGCCAAGAAGTTAATGACAGCCTCAGGCAAGTAACCTTGTTCACGATAACCTGAGCTGACTTCACCCGTCTTGGGATCATGCCACTCTAAGGGGAATACAGGGAAGCCCAACTTGTCACCATCACGCTTGGACAGCTTGCCATTGCCGACAGGCTTCAGCAGCAGAGGCAGGTGGGCAAACTGAGGCATGGTATCCTCCCAGCCGAAGGCACGATACAGCATGACGTGCAACGGTGCACTGGGCAACCACTCCTCTCCACGGATAACATGCGAGATCTCCATCAAGTGGTCGTCAACGATATTAGCCAGATGGTATGTTGGCAACTCATCAGCACTCTTATAGAGTACCTTGTCGTCGCAGATATCACTCTTCACACGCACCTCACCACGGATGAGGTCGTTGACCAGAATCTCCTGACCAGCCTCCACCTTGAAACGGATAACATACTGTTTGCTATCAGCAATCAATGCCTCGACCTCTTCTTTAGGAAGGGTCAGCGAGTTACGCATCTGCTGACGAGTATGGCAGTCGTATTGAAAGTTCTGTATCTCAGCGCGCTTGGCCTCCAACTCCTCAGGGGTATCGAAGGCGATGTATGCCTTATCAGCATCCAGCAACTGCTTGACATATTTCTTATAGATGTCGCGACGCTCACTCTGACGGTAGGGACCCTTGTCGCCACCAAACGATACGCCCTCATCAAACTTGATGCCCAGCCACTTGAACGACTCGATGATGTATTCCTCTGCTCCAGGCACAAAACGTGTTGAGTCTGTGTCCTCAATACGGAACACTAGATCACCACCATGTTGCTTGGCAAACAGATAATTATACAAGGCTGTGCGCACACCACCGATATGCAAAGCACCCGTCGGACTGGGTGCGAAACGTACTCTTACTCTTCTATCAGACATATATAAACGTGTATTTTGACCGCAAAGGTACAAAATAATTATGAATTAATAAACATGATTTATGAATTATTTATTATCTTTGCACTGTAAATATAAATATAAGGTATGAAAGAACTCCATTGGCGTGATATTCTCACCCGAACAATACTCATTATTGCCACTGTTACCATCGTCGTCTGGTCTATGCCGCACGACAGTCGCAGCTACTTCCACGTTGAGGAGGGCAAACCCTGGAAATACGCAGACTTCACAGCGCCTTTCGACTTCCCCGTTTACAAGTCGGAAAGTGTCATCCGTGCGGAACGCGACAGTGCATTGAGCCAGTACGAGCCCTACTACAAATATAGCAAAGAGGTAGAACAACGGATGGTTCAGAAGTTCAATAATGACTATGCCGACGGCATTCCCAATCTCTCGCCCAACTATATGGGCATCATCTCCAACCGTCTGCGAAGCCTCTACCAGCAGGGCATCATCGACCAGAAAGACTTCACCGAACTGTTGGACGATACCACAACGATGATTCGCATCGTCAACGACAAACAGGCCACCAGCGTATCGGTCATGGAGCTCTACTCGCCCAAATCGGCTTACGAACAATTATTCCAAGATGAGACACTGGCCCCTGTACGCTCTATTCTGCAAAAATGTAACCTTAACGAATACATCTCCCCCAACTTGATCTACGACCGCGAACGCAGCGAAGCCAGCAAGAATGACCTGCTCGCAGGCATTGCACTAGCCAGTGGTGTGGTACAGAAAGGAGAAAAAATTATAGGCAGAGGCGACATCGTGACGGATAAGACTTACCGCATCATCGAGTCGTTCAAGAGAGAGAACGAGTTGCGCAACGAAGACGTCAAACAGAACCACTTGACACTATTTGGTCAGATTATCTACGTAGCCATCCTCGTCCTCAGCTTTACCATCTATCTCAGTCTCTATCGCAAAGACTATTTCGAGAAACCGCGCAGTACGGCGATGCTCTATGCATTCATCATCATCTTTGCCGTACTGACGGCATTGTTCATGCGCAACACATTCATCCATGTCTACTTGCTGCCTTATGCTATGGTGCCCATCTTCATCCGTGTGTTCATGGACTCTCGCACAGCCTTCATGACACATATCACGATGGTACTCATTTGTGCCGTTATGTTGCAGCACCCCTTTGAGTTCATCGTCATAGAGACCGTAGCCGGTATGGTGGCCATCAGCAGTCTGCGCGAACTGTCACAGCGTTCACAGCTTTTCAAAACAGCAATCTTTGTTACTGTAACCTGTTTGACCATCAATATGGCATTCGACTGGATCAACAGCGACGGATTGACACAGATAGACTACAGCAATTACAACTACCTGATAGCCAATGGCATCTTGCTGCTTTTTGCCTATCCCCTGCTCTATCTTATCGAAAAGACCTTTGGTTTTATCAGCGACATCACACTCATTGAGTTATCCAATACTAACAACGAAGTGCTGCGCAAGATGAGCGAGGTGGCACCAGGCACGTTCAACCACTCTATACAGGTAGCCAACCTGGCTGGCGAGATAGCCAACAAGATTGGTGCCAAAAGCCAACTGGTACGCACAGGTGCCCTTTACCATGACATCGGCAAACTGACTAATCCCATCTATTATACGGAGAATCAGTCGGGCATCAATCCCCATGAGATGCTGACAGACATCGAGTCGGCACAGATCATCATCAGTCATGTGACAGAGGGACTGAAGATGGCCGACAAGTATAATCTGCCTAGTGTCATTAGTGAATTCATCTCTACCCACCACGGACAGGGCAAAGCCAAATACTTCTACGTTCATTACCATAATGAGCATCCCGACGAGCCTGTCGATGACTTGCTGTTTACTTACCCTGGTCCCAACCCGTTTACCCGTGAGCAGGCTTGTCTGATGATGGCCGACACAGTAGAGGCTGCCTCACGCTCGTTGCCAGACTATACCGAACAGTCCATACGTGGCTTGGTGGAACGTCTCATCGATGGACAGGTGGCCGACGGCTATTTCCGCGAGTGCCCCATTACCTTCCGCGACATCCAATATGCCAAGACGGTGCTGATTGAGAAGCTGAAAACCATCTACCACACCCGCGTCAATTACCCAACGGAAAAGAAGGCATAGTTTGATTGACCCAAAAGTGAAGAAAAAACACTCATTTTTCTGCACACTTTGGCATATTTGTGCAGAAAGTGTGCAGATTTTAGTTAATAAGCGTTAATAATAACTGCACTCTTGCGGCCGTTTTGTGCAATAAGGCTACCTTTGCAGCCGATTTTATGAAAAATTTGTTTAAAGAGATGAAAAAGATTGTTGTTTCAGTTGTTTTCATGATGACTGCACTGACCACCTTCGCTGGTGGCATCATAACCAACACCAATCAGAGTGTTTTATTCTTGAAGAACCCCGCCCGCGATGCTGCCATTGGCATTGACGGTGTCTATTCCAACCCTGCCGGTGTGGCTTTCATGCCAGAGGGATTCCACATTGCCTTCAACTGGCAGTATGCACATCAGACGCGTACCATTGAGTCTACCAACCCTGTCTACGCACTGGGCAAGAAGAACAATGGTAACTCGGTCAAGGAATTCGAAGGCGTTGCCGATGCTCCCATCATTCCCTCTCTGCAGGGTGCCTACAATAAAGGTAACTGGAGCATCCAATTTAATCTCTCCGTCCCTGGCGGTGGCGGTTCGTGCGAGTTTGCCGACGGTCTGGGCTCTTTCGAGAGCGTGGTAGGCAACATTGCCAACATGCTCAAACCACTGGGCGCACAGGGTTACGACATGGAGAGCTATATGAAGGGACGCCAGTACTATTATGGTATACAGGTCGGTGCAGCCTACAAGGTCTATCCAAACCTGTCGGTATATGGTGGTCTGCGCCTACTCTATGGTGACGCTACCTATAAGGCTAAGCTGAACAACATTCAGGTAAAGACCGAAGGTGGCTATGTTGATTTTGCTGACTTCCTGCAGTCTTCTTCAACGACAGTAAGCAACGGACTGGATCAGGTAAATGCTGGTATTGCACAGTACGAGGCTGCCGGCATAGATGTGCCAGCCGAATTGCTGGCCCAGAAGGCACAGCTGGAGAGCACTCACCAGAGTCTGCTTCAGTTGCAGAAATATGCCCAGGGTGTGAACCTGCTGTCTAACCAGGATGGTATGGGCATTGCTCCTGTTATCGGTATTGACTGGCAGTACAAGAACTTCAACTTCGCCGCTAAGTATGAGTTCAAGACGCAGATTCGCATGAAGAACGAGTCAACTGTTAATGAAGCTAGTGAGATTGCTGCCGTCAACCGTTTCCGCGATGGTGAGAAAGTCAACGAAGACGCTCCTGCCCTGCTGACTATCGGTGCTCAGTGGAAGCCCATTGACGCAGTTAGTCTGAACCTGGGTTGGCACCACTATTTCGACAAGGACGCCAACTGGTACAATAATACTCAGGACCTGCTGCGTCGCAACACCAACGAGTACCTGGCTGGTGTCGAGTGGGACGTTACCGATCGTCTGAACGTATCGTGCGGTGGACAACTGACGCGTTACGGTCTTACTGATGAGTACATGAACGATATGTCGTTCGTTGTCAACAGCTACAGCCTTGGTTTTGGTTTCAGCTACAAGGTTAAGAACAACATCACGCTGTCAGCCGCCTATTTCCAGACCAACTATGACAAGTACACCCGTGAGAACTATCCCACGGCAGGTGTCAACGACACCTTCACCCGTACCAACCGAGTACTGGGTGTCGGCTGTCAGGTCGATTTCTAATCACAGCGGATCCACGTCGTAATACACCTGCAACGACGAATAGCGTTTGTCCGCGAGCATCTGTGTCTGCGCAAGCAACAGGTACTCGCGGACCTTTTTCATGTCTATACCGTTCTCCAATTTCAGAACGAGCTTACGGATGTTCTGCGACTTCACCTTGGCGACAGCTGGTTTGTCGGGCCCTAGCACCCTGCCGCCAAACCACTGGCGCAGGCGACTGCCCATCTCGATGGCAGCGGTATGGACAACCTGTTCCTGACGATGACGCAAGAAGACGTACGTCAGGTGGTAATAGGGGGGATAGTGGAATGCCTGTCGCTCGGCTATCAGCTCCTTATATAAAGAAGTATAGTCGTTGCGCACCACCTGCCCGATGACCGACACTTCCTTCTGCTTGGTCTGCAGGATGACAAGGCCGCGTTTGCCTTTACGTCCGGCACGACCGCTCACCTGCGCCATCATCATGAAGGCGTGTTCATAAGCACGGAAATCGGGATAATTAAGCATCGAGTCGGCATTGATAATACCCACCACACTGACCTTGTCGAAGTCAAGACCCTTGCTGATCATCTGTGTACCTATCAGGATATTCGTTCGTCCCGCAGAGAAGTCGCTGATGATGCGCTCATAGGCATTCCTGGTTCGTGTGGTATCCAAGTCCATACGGGCTATGCGGGCCTCAGGAAAGAATTCGTGTACCTGCTCCTCAATCTTCTCTGTACCGTAGCCGCGACTACGCAGATTGGTAGAGCCGCAACACGGACACTCAGTAGGAATCTTGTAGGTATAACCACAATAGTGGCATGTCAACTGGTTCAACTGGCGGTGATAAGTCAGCGAGACGTCGCAATGCTGACACGTGGGTACCCACCCGCACTGCCGGCACTCCACAACAGGGGCAAAGCCACGACGGTTCTGGAACAGGATGACCTGTTCACCACGTTCCAAGGCCTCGCGCATCCGTGTCAGCAACAGGGGCGAGAACGGACCGTGCATCATCTTCCGGTGTTGCAGGTCGGCAATATCTACTATCTGTATCTCCGGTAGTTCTATTCCCTGATAGCGTTCTTTCAGTTCTACCAGTCCATACTTGCCCGTCATTGCGTTATGATAGCTCTCTAACGACGGCGTTGCCGTACCAAGGAGGACCTTGGTTCCATTCCCCATTTGTGCAGCCATCATGATGGTCACGCTGCGGGCATGATAGCGGGGTGCAGGGTCTTGCTGCTTATAGCTGGTCTCATGCTCCTCGTCGACGATAATCAGTCCCAAGCGTTGGAAGGGCAGGAACACGGCCGAGCGGGCACCAAGGATGACGTCGTATGGATTTTCCGACAGTTGCTTCTGCCATATCTCCACACGCTCTGCATCAGAATAGCGGGAGTGGTAGATACCCAGTCTGTCACCGAAGACGCGCTGCAGACGTTGCATCATCTGTACCGTCAGGGCTATCTCTGGCATCAGGAATAGCACCTGTTCTTTCCGGTCCAGTGCACGTTGTATCAAATGGATATAGATTTCGGTCTTACCACTCGACGTCACACCATGCAACAGCGTCACCTGCTTCTTCATCATCGACAGCAGTATCTGGTTATACGCCTCCGACTGGGCCATGCTCAGTGGCTTTATCAGTTCCGGACGGTACGGTCCCCCGTGGTTCAGGCGCCCCACCTCCACCTCGTAGCACTCCAGCATCTGGCGCTGCTCCAACTGTCTCAGCGTAGCCGACGAGCATCCACTGACGTTCATCAGTTCCTCACGAGTTACCTCGGTGGGCTGAGGTCCCGTAGGCTCCAGTCCCGTCTCCTCCACCTGGTCCCATCCCGACAGCGCCAGGTACTCCGTAAACACGTTCAGTTGGTTCTTGGCGCGTGCCAGCACGTTCAGCGCCACATGCAGGGCAGTCACGTTCTGGTATTGCTCGGTCAGTCGGATATACGTCTCCGTCTTCGGCTTATAGCCATCCTCAGCCTTTAGTCCACCAGGCAGCGCTGCTTTATACACATCGCCGATGGGCGACAGGTAGTAGTCGCCTATCCATTGCCATAGCTTCAGCTGACTGCTGGTGACGATAGGCACCACGTCCATCACCGCCTCAATATCCTTCACGGCATAGTCCTGTGGTTGCTGGTCGTGCACACGACATACCAGACCGACATACTTCGTACCTCGACCGAAGGGCACCAGCACGCGCACACCCTCCACCACGTTCATCCCCCCAGGGATGGCGTAGGTGAAGGTTGCATGCAACGGTACGGGCAGTATGACGTCAGCGTAGCGCATCATATTATTCACTTCTTTATAATAACCTATTCTGTATCGTCAAAGTAGAAATTCTCACGGGACTGAGGAATCGCATCGCTTCCTCCGCCATATCCGGGGGTACTGCCTGCCAGCAACTGCCGGTTCATTGCTATCTCTACGACCGTTATCAGTGGCTTGATATATTCCTTTCTCATCTCAGTACCTCCTTCCTGCCATTATGGATATAGAGGCCCTTGGTCGGGTGAGCGATACGACGACCCTGTAAGTCGTAGTATTCACCTCTTACCTCTTCAATCTTCTCTGCAGAGCAGAGTGTGGCGTTGCGAATTCCTCTTACCTCGTTTACGCCCGTAGTTTCACCAAAGTTAACAACAAGGCGCGCGTTGGCGCTGACGGGTACTTCGTTTGTCAGTTCAAAGTAGGCACGACAGGAGTTGACGGTCAGATCGGCTGTGGGATAGTAGAGCATATTGTTGGCCAGGAACAATTTCCGCGTGTCGCCAGCTGTCAGACCGACGGGCTCATAGGTGCCTTTGAACGTAGCACCGCTCACCCCTACATCGTGCATCGTCTTGTCGATGGTGACGTCCGTGAATACAGGGTTCGCCACGGTGGGTTTGACGATATACGGCTTGCCGGCCTCTATCGTGGCAGCGTTTGCAAAGGTGATGGTTACTGTCGTGCCGTCATTGGTGTAGCCACTCAATGTCATCACCTGCGTACCAGCGCCGAAGGCGGTCGTTATCTGCTCAGCAGTCAGGTTGAACGGTAAGCACAGCGTGTTCCAATTGTTGGCCAGCAACGTGCGGTCCATCAGCTGCACCTTTCTGCTCTGCGACTGGTAGGTATCCAGGAAGGGCGTATTGTCGGCATCGTTCATCAGATAGACGGGCTTGTTGGACATCTCGACCAATTGTGGCAAACCGTCCGTAAATTGCCAAATAGTATAAACGCCTGAGACGTTCAGACGTGCTTGAAGTGCCGTTCCGGTGAGTGTTTCAGAACCGTCCAACGTGGCGCCTTTATCAGTCTTGACATTGTAGAAGGCATTTGTGGGTGCACTGCCCGACGCCGTGATGGCTGCATAAGCGCCGCTGATGGATTCCACCGTACAGCTGGCAAAGACCCTTTCGATGGTGCCGCCATTGTTGCCGGTGATACCAGCCAGGAGTGTCGCATAGCCGTTCGAACCGATATACCCTGTGTTGTAACAGTTACGGATGGTGCCGCCTGCCGCATTCTCACCCGCGATACCGCCACAGATATAGCCTATGACGGTAGCCAGATTGGCACACTCACTGATAGTGCCGCCGTGATTATAGCCTGCAATGCCGCCGGCAGCGCTAGTGGTGGTGTTGGTACAAAGAACTGTTCCTGCCACCTTGAGGTGTTGTACCTCTCCCCTAAGGTAGCCGAAGAAGCCAGCCACCGCACCTGCCGTATTGACATTGATGACGACGGTATGACCATTACCCTCAAAGGTACCTTGGAAAGTTTGTGACGCGTCATCCACCAGACCAATAGGCGTCCATGCATCCAGCTTCAGGTCGCAATTCAGCGCCACCTTCTTTCCGGCATAGGTGTTGGTGCCATTGTTTACGTTATTTCTGAACGCCACAAGGTCGCTCAGCGAGTTAATCTCTACATCAGCAGCCTGACAGACGATGGCTGTCAGGCTGAAGAGATAGCATAATATCAGTTTCTTCATGATTTGCCTTTGACGTTATTATTCAGCAGGAACGACAAAGAATGTCGGGACATAGGGGGTGCCTGCTTCCGTCGGTGCCATGCTGGCATCGAAGGTCTTCCAGTTCTCGATGGTGAAGATGCGTGACAGCTGTTGGCAGTAGTAGCACAGCGTCACGGCACCTTCGTCGCTGCTACCGTAGATAGACAGGCGGAAGTGCTTCTGGCCATAACTCTCGTAGAGATTGCTGACGGCTCTCACCTCCCCATTCAGTTTGGCACACATCAGATCGCCGTCGCCCACATAGGGCTGCAACTCTTCCTGCAGTGCTATCTGTACCGTCATCGGGTCACCGCTGAAGAGGCTGATGTCTGGCGCTGTCCAGGTGGGACGCTCGTCAGTGCCTGGCTGTGGTGTCTTCTGCGCTGTCGGGTCAACCGGCTGGGTACCGGAATCGATATCGTCCGACGTGCTGCAGGCTGTGAGGAGCAGGGTGGCACTGAGCACCACACCTGCTATTTTGATGAGATTCTTCATTATTCTACAATTTTCTTTTGTCCGTTATAAATATACACTCCCTTTCTCGTGGGTCGCTCTGTCAGCTTGCGTCCCTGCATGTCGTACCACTGTCCATCCTGCATGTTGCTGACGGTAGCAAAATGGATAGCGGTAGGCTGGTCTGCTGTTCCCACTACCGTATTGCTGCGGTAGCCCATCTGGTCGCCTGTGACGGCTATAATCTCGCCATCACGCTCGATGGCGAACGAGAGACCTTCCGACGTACTCTCCGTGTCGCCTACGCTGAGGAAGAAGATCTGGTCGGTGTTAATCTCAGTCATACCACACATCTCGGCGCCTCTGAATACCTGCAGACGGTCGCCCTCTTGTGTCTCGATGCCTGTAGCCCGTGCGATGATGTTCATCGTGTTGGCTGAAGCATTGTGATAGAGCGGTGCAGCCTGTCGGCTATTATTCTCTTCACCCGAGTAGCGGGTATTGCCCGAGTAGATTGGGTAGAGGAACTTCAACGGTTCGTCGGAGCCGCTCTTGATCATGTAGCCCTGTCCAGCCTGCAGGTGTGTCAGGTTACCCTTCCAGCTGCGGTTGTTGCCGGCATCGACAGTGAGTACGGCAAAGGCGTCCTGCGACTTGATGATGTCGCCCTCCGTGCCGCGCTCCGTATAGTCGGCCATTGCCGTAGCAATAGGCAGGTTCAGTTTCGAGTTGTAGGCCACGCGGTTCCATCCCTTGTTGATGTCGATAGACTTGGGCCAGTACTCACCGGCAATGTATATCTTCTTGTCGTTGACGGAGTAGAAGCGGTACATGCGCGTAGGATCAATGGTGATTTGGTCGTCCTCATTGTCCCAGAAGTAGTCCATGCGCGTCGGGTTGTACTTGTTCTTTACTGCCTTGTAGCTAATCATCAGCGTGCTGTTGCCACTGGTAGTCTCCAGGGCATCGCCTACCTCCCACTTCGTAGCACCGTTGAGCAGCTGCTTGATGCTCTGCGTCTTCGGTACGACGTAGAAGGATATCCAGTTCCATCCCTTCTTCAGCTGGATGGGCTGCACCTCCTCATGGCTATTGACCAGTACCAACGGATTGGTGGTCGTGCCTACCATCTTGTCGGCCTGGAACGTCAGTGTCCTGCCGTCTTCCGGTGTCAGCACGTATATCTGTCCCTTCGAGGCATCATAGTATTCGATACGCAATGCCTGTTTCTGCGAGTTGTAATTATACACCGTCAGGAAGGTCAGCGCCTCGTTGCCGTTGGCGGTATTGTCAACGTTCAGATGGGCCGTACCCAGTGTCTCGTGGTTATTGCCGAAGACACCGATGATGTCGTTGGCATCGTCGGCCACCTGTCCGTCAATTTTTACGCGCGCAATGATGTTCATCGTGATGTTCGTCGACTTCAGCGCGTCACTGACTGCCCAAACGGGTTCCTCGCCACGCACCTCGATGCGGATAGGCAGCGGTTCGTTCATACCCTCCTCGTCCACGAGGTTGATCTTCTCCGTATAGTCACCGATATTGATATACGGCGAGATGGTCAGCGTGATGGTCTCCTCGCCCATAGCCTCCAGCGTGCCACTGGTCTGCGACGCTGTTATCCAGACGGGCAGCTGCTCCAGCGTATAGCTGCGACGCTTGCCGCTCAGGTTGGTAATCGTTGCCTCCACGGTGGCAGGCTCGCCATACTGGGTCTTCACGCTCAGCTGGTTCACCGTCCAGCGCAGCGGGTTGCGGTGGATGTAGAGCTCCATCATCAACGGACTGGCCATCAGGTTACCGTTCAGGTCGGCCACGTCGCTCACCGTGATATAGACGTTTGTCTTCTCCAGATTAGCATCAGGCTCGTCCAGATTCATCAGCAGGTTCTGCTTGTCGGCCACGTAGCTGAACTTCAGGTTCTCGCGCTGTCCTGTGTTGTTGATGGGTGCGAAGACGTCGCGGTCGCAGTGAGCCGTAGCTATGGCCTCGCTGACGATGGTGTCGCGTTGCAGCGAGTAGTTGCCCTGGTTGTCGCGGGTCTGCTTGATGCTCACACCCGACGGCATGATGCGCTGCGAGTGGTCTTGCTGCATCTCCGACTTGTTGAAGGGCAGATAGACCATCGTACCCATCTCCTTACCCGAAGGCATCGTCTTCGCATAGTTCTTGATAACGTTCACGGGCAGTGACATCTCGTACATGGCCAGCTCGTCGATGTTACCCTTCAGGGCATCGCTGGTCTTCATGTTCTCGTAGGTGGCACCGGCCGTCAGTCGACCACCGATGATGCCGCCGAGGGTATCCACGCTGAACGAGTTGACAAGTGCGTAGTCAATATAGAGGTTACCCACGTTGCGTGAACGGTTCATGGTCACTGCCAGGTGGTGCCACTTGTCGTCGTTGACGAATATGCCATTAGCCTCCACCTGCTTGTTGCCGCTTCTGAAGTAAGGCATGCCATTAGTGACACCGATGTTGAAGCGGTTCTTGGCGTTCTTCTCCGTCTTCGCCTCACCGTTGGCCAGCAACGTACCATTCTGGGCGGCGGTCTTAAACCAGAACATCAGCGTGTAGTCCTGATATTCCGAGCGTGTGAACGGTGCCTCGTTCATGGGCACGCCCTCCTGACCGTCCAGCTTCAGCGACAGACCTGCCGGCACGCTCCACGTCGCCGATACCAGTTGCAGGTCGGCACCGCCTACGGCCTTGTCGTAGCAGACATCGCCCTTACCCTCGTTCATCGGATAGTTGTCGGTCAGTCCCAGCTCGTAGCCCGTCAGTTCCTTCTGGCCGTACTGGCTCAGTTCGCCCGGGCCCAGGGCCTTGTTCCACAGACGGAACTCCAGCATGCGGCCCTTATAGCCCGTGGTGGCCTCGTCGGTCTCCATAGTCTGCGGGTTGTAGAACGGAATACCCATCATCAGCCCTCCCATCATGTCATAGACGCCGTCGTAGGTGGCCGTACCAATATTCTTCGTACCGTCGTAGAAGTGTATCTGCGTCTTCTTCGCCTCTACATCGGTGTCAAAGACGTAGGCTATCTGTCTGAATCCATTGAAGTCAATGGCCTCCTTACTATAGACCACCTGATCCTTGACGATGGCCATCAGTCGGTTGTCCTTCGTCAGACCCAGCTGTAGTCCCGGCTTCTTGGCCGCCATTTCAACATGGTGTACGATACACTCATCGGTCGTATGCTCTGCCGGATCAATCATCATGTCGAAGGTGAAGCTGCGGTTCGAGAGGTCGCGTGCTGCCATCGTAAAGGCTCCCGAGTGGCCTGGGAACTGTAACGAAATGCCCTGCGTGATGTTGCTCGAGTTAGTCATACCCAGCACCTCGAAGTTGTTGACCGATGAGAGGTAGTTGCTGGCAATAGGTTCGGAGAAGGTGATGCAGATGTCGTCGCCAATGCCCAGGATGCCGTTCAGCGGCTTCGGGTTGCCGAACACCTGCGGACGGCGCGTATCCTTGACACCTGTCAGGATGGGCGACGAGGCTGTGAGGAATCCATTGCCGTGACGGCAATAGACGACTGCACGCAGGTCGTAGTACTGCTCCACGGGGTCTTTTTCGCCGTAGAAGCGTGCCGTAATGAATCCGTCGTTCTGAATGAGCCGGCACTCACCACTGGCCTTGGCCATCAAGTCCTCATCCTTATAATATGAGCAGACGTTCACCCAGTCCTTATCGCCCTGCGTAGAGAGCTTGTACTGCAGTTCGATGTGGTCGAAGTTGCGGTAGTTCACGTTAAAGCCGTCAATGCGTACCGGCATATAGTAGTACTGCGTCTCGCTGTCGTAAGGCGACTCGGTGTTCACCACCCACTTGTCACCCGGTGTCGATACATTGATCTTGCCTGCGGTGGGTACAAAGTGAGCCGAGAGGCGCACCGTTGCCGGATGCTTGATGTCGTTGAGGTCCATGATGGTGAGACCGATGTTCTCGTAGTCGAACTCGCTGCCGGCATAGATTTCAATCTCCTTGCTAATCACCTCGCCAGGTTTCAGAGCTATCGTGTAGCCCGTTCCGTTCAGGTAGTTACCGTTATAACGCACCTGGGCGTTGCCTTGATTCAGACTGTCGGGCGCAAGGAAGGTGAATATCGCTGTGGCCTGATCAGGCATCGGACTCTCGTTGCACAGATAAACCGTGAAGCGGGCAGGCTCGTCGTACGGCACGTTAGACACGATGCTCTGTTCAGCCCAGATGCGCAGTTGGTTGATGCGCACGGTCTTCTGGTCGTACACCGTCCCTGGTGCATAGTATTTCGTCTTCCGCTCGTCCTCCCACGGGCTGCTGGTAGCACCGCCCAAGGTCTTGAAGATGAAGTTGCCATACAGCTGTGCTTCGTAATCGTCAAGATAACTCAGCATTGTGGCGTCCTCATCGTCAATGGTTTCAATAAGTGCCTTCATGAACACGTCGGCATCGCCGTTCTTCACAGCTTCCTCAAGGTCTTTCTTATACACTTTCGAACGATAGACACCCACGCTCAGGTTCGACTTGTTAGAGGAGTTCAGCACAAAGCCCGTCTTCTTCGTCGATAGTGAATCATACGACTGCTTCCAATCGAAATCAAGTTTGAGGACTGGCGTCAGCTTGAATTTGGTCTTGGATCCTCCCATTTCGAAATCAATGTCGTATATATCTTCATTATTGCCATTTTCATCTCTTCCGGAAAATGCAAAAACTTTCGCTACAGTACTACCCAACGATCCCCATGACTTACCATTTCCTTCTAAGGAGATTGGCAGGATGTTCAGGTATCTTGATGCGCTATTGTTGGCACTATAGCTCTCGCTATACTGAATGTTGGCAGCACCGTCGAATGTGTAGTTCTTCACGAGGTCAGCACCACCATATTGGGCTTGCACCTTCTCGCGTTCGTTGAGTGCCAGGAACGAGAACCAGCGGTTGGCATCTTCGTTGAACTGTTTGATTTCGTCGGGATAGTTATATGTCGGCTTTCCCTTCGGATGGAAAATCTTATATTGGTTCTTCTTGGTGCTCGAGAGAGAGTCGTGAAGCGCAAACTGTGCGTCGTTAAAGTCAACGAGACTGACGTAGGCGTTGCGGTCTTCGGCATCGGCCTTGGCCTGTGCCACATTGTCGGGCGTGCCCTTGGGCAGGATGCGCTCGTTGCGCAGCGTCAGCAGTTCGGGTATCAGTTCCTTCTCGATATAGCGGCCACTGTACATAAAGTCTGAATTAAAGGTTGGACGATAGGTTATCACCTCGTCGCTGATGAGATAGACCTTCTTGCCGTCGGCATCCTCACCAGTAGCCAGCACCTTGACGGTACCGTTCTTGATGTCCGTCTTGTGGCCATCTATCACGACCTTGCCGCCTGTGCGTCCCTTCAGTGCCTCGAACTGCTGTTCGTTGACCAAGCGTACGGAAACACCCGTACCAAAGGCCAGGTTGTCGGTCATACCAATATAGAGGTCGGCATCAGGACCTATCCATTTCGCGTCAGACGACGTCTGAATGCGCTCTGTGGTGTTCAGCTCGTAGGTATGTACCTTGCCACCGCCAGCCTGCACGCCTACCTCAAACGAGATACTGAAATTGGTCTGATTACTCGATATCGTGGCAGCGCTGGAACCACTTGTACTGGGTGTTGTTACCAGCCAGACACCATTTACCAATGAAGAAGCTTTACCTTTCGTAACATCAAAGTTGAAACCTAACTCACCGTCAAGAGACCATGTATAGGAATATTTCCACTTCGACCCGCTCTCGATGTAGGAATAGCTGTTGGTGCCGGGGGGGTCACGTAAGATGTCAATCAGGTGGATAGCACCCTTGGTCACCGTCTCGACGCCCTCGTTGGCGACTGCACCCATCACGAAGGCCCGCAGGGGCTGGCCGTTCATAGGCATGATGTCGTAGTAGGTGCCGTCGTAGAGCAGGTTGATGTCCAGCGTGCGCAGGGCATTCTCGTCAGTACCCAAGAAGGTCATATTCTGGGGCTTGAACTGATAGAGTCCATGACCCAAAGTATCCAGCTGCACCTCGTCTGTCTTCTGTTTACCTACGAGGTCATTGTTGAAGTACACCGTACCACTCTTCAGCTTCACAATGTCGGGCACCGTGTCTGTACGGTTCTCGAACCTGTATTCCTCCTGTGCCTGCAGCTCAAACAGATAGGTAGCATCGGCCATGAAGGCTGGATGCCCCAGCGTATAGCCCTTGGTTTTCGACCATAGGGGAACGTTGGTGCTGGTAGTACCGATGTTCTCCGAAGTAAAGAATGGCTCGCCGTAGTAGTCGCCTTGCACCGACATGTTATATTGCTTCACAGCCAGCGTGGCAGGGTTATGATAGACGCGCTTATACTCTGACGTGCTTTCATGCTTAGCACTGGTCAGGTCGAGGGTCTCCCCCACCTTACCCTGCTGGAAGAGGGTCGGATAGCCGTTGCACGACAGTTCCGTAATCTTATACTTCACAGGATAGAGCATCACCTCGTACTCACCCGTCTTCACGTCGGGATGGATGGTAATGGTGTGGCGCGTCATCACATAGCGTGTGGTGTCGCGGCCTGCCAGGGTGACAGGGTCTATTGCACCGTGAGCGACAGAGTCCTTACGCTCGGTGATGGTACGGTCCTGCGGGTCGAAGACGATGAACGAGGTATTGTCACCCTCCAGCTGCATCACCATCTTCAGGTCGCGGCCCAGGTTGTTCTTCGAGAGCGACTGGCCCAGCGGCTTGTCGCCCTCGATGGCACCACCCACCATGCGGCCACGCAGCCTCACCTTCGTCTGGTCGTAGAGGTAGATGCCAGCCACGTTGCGCTGCCAGTTGTGCTTTTGGGGATCCTGGCTGTCGGGGTCAAGGTAGAAGCCGTCGTTCACGAACTGGTGACCTTCCTTCACTACCTGAACCGTATGCTCACCCTTGGCCAGACTGACGGAGAACTCACCGCTGTTGTTGGTCTGTACGCGCGTACCTACACTATTATAGAGCGGCTTGCCGTCAACCAGGAACTGAGCACCGGGTACGGGGATGCTGGAGCCCTCGTAGAGCACGACACCTGAGAAGATGTAGTACTCGCGCATGGCCAGGATGACATTCGCATACTCGTTGCGATCCTCGGCAAAGTCGCACTCGTAGGTGGTGAAGGCAGCCTGATCGCCAGTGGTCTTGACGGTGATGGTGTAGCGGCCATTGCCAGGCAGATACTTCAGGTCGTCGAGCACATAGTAGCCGGTATCGTCGGTAAGGGTCTCGCGCACCTCGCCAATGCCTGCCAGTTCCTTGCTCGGCGTGGCAATCACCTTCATGCCCCCCATGCCAGTACCGTTAGCCATACGGGCATAGCCCGTGACGCGTCCGAAGGCATCGCAACGACCTGTGCAGGTCTTAGAGTCTTCATGCTCTCCCTCACACTGTACGATGCCCTTGACCTTATATTCATATTCGTGGAAGGCCAGCACCGTGCGGTCCACATAGGTTGGCTGATGCAGCTGGTCGGCCAGCAACTCAAACTCGCCCTTGGTGGTCATGTCGCGACGGTATAGTTGGAAGTAGTCGGCATTACCGCCGTTGGTGGTCCAATTCAACTCCACAGCTGAATGCTTCTGATTAGATTTAAAACTCTCCAGCTTCACGTTATAGTCGAAGTAGAGCTTGCTATGGGCTTGTCCTTGCTCAAACTCAGGGGCTATGAGAATGGTGTCGCCCTTCTCTTTTGCCTTGCCGTCAATCAACAAGGCAGAATTGCCACGCTCCACAGCCAGACGGAAGCCATAATCCACACAAGGCGTGTTCAGTTCGATATGGGCCTTACGGTTGTCGCGCTGCGTCTTGTCCAGTTCGTGCAACTCGGTGTAGCGCAATTCTTTGCCCACATACTTATCGACGAGCAGCAACAGGCGGGCAGCATTGTCCCATAGGAAGTATTTGTCGTTGGAGGCATCTACGTTGCCGTTATACATAAGCGGCACGCACAGGTTGTCGGTAGTGGTCCAGGTACTGCCCAGGGTGCTGGCCAGTTCGCTGGGCGTTCCGTTCCATTGGGCAGCTGTGGTACCGTCGTTGACGTAGTAATAGTTACTGCTCAACGCAGAAAGCGTCTTGGAGATGTTAGCCGTGAAAGCCGGCATGTCGTTCTGATTGCAGTCCGACTGAACGACGAACTCCAGCTCCTTGTCCAGCCATTCAGCAGGCACGTCCCACTGCAGCTCCATCTTGTACAGGTCGTCGCCATAGACTGAGACGGTTTTCTGGGTCTTGTTCAAAGTCACCCAGCCCTCCGTCGTGGCGGTCTTGGAGAAGACACGCAGCGTGCTGTCGGCCGTAGCCGTAAAGGCTACCTGATTATACTTGTTTGCGTCGGCGATATTGGCCTCTGAGGCGAAGGTGAAGAGTGTCTCTTCCTTACCGCCGGCCTTGACCTTGACAGCCCCCTCTTTCACCCAGGAGTCCCTACCCCATTTGTCGTAGAAGGGTATCTTCATCCTGACGTTGGCGCCATTGGCCGTGAACTCGTATTGCGCGGGGTCGGCAATAAAACGTTTCAGCTCGCCGATATTCTGAGTCAGCGTGAAGTTGTTCTCCAGGCCGAATGTGCCAATGTATTTGACATCGTACACCAGCTCCGTACCACTCTTGAAGAACCATTCTTCAGGAACATCCCAGCTTAAAGCCAACTCATAATAGCCTGATGAATTCCTCGCAATCGGCAGGGCAGATGAAGTGGCTGACAGTCTTTTCCATTCGCTGCCGTTGCTCCAGACATCCAAGAAGCCCTTGATGTCGGTGGAGAGGGTCGCAGTGACTTTATCGGAAGCATCAGGTGCGGACGAGCTGTAACGTAACAGCACCGCCTCCTTGTCGCCGCTTCTCAGCTTGAGGGTGCCGTCGGTCACCCTATACTTCCAGATTAGCTCATAATACAGCGGAATATGGATTCTCAGTTGAGAACCCGTACCTCTTACCTCGTAGGTATAATATTCTTTCTCATCGACATAATTCGCACTGACCTGTTGGGGCAATGCCAGAAGAGCCAGGATGAACAGCGAAATGATTGATATCTTTTTCATAATTGGATCATCGTTTTTAGTGGAACAAATTCTTCTTGTATCAATCATTCACAGGGAGAGGGACTGCCTGATGATAGGCGCCTGTGTTGTCGTAGTCAACCAAGACCTGCGTGCTGCCCACACGGCGCATGGCCACACGGCGCAGGGTCAGGCTGTTGGACTTGTCAGACCAGCCGATCATACCACCACAGAGGAATAGGTTCGTGCCATAGAGCATACCGTCGAACAGACAGTCTTCGAGCATCAGGCCGCAAACGGTACCATTGTTATAGAGAGCACCCAGCAAGCCACCGTAATACACCGCACTGTTCGTCTTCGACGAATGGATGTTGACCAGCGAACGGCAATGCTGCAGCTGGATGTTGGTGCCACTGGCAAGGGCAGCGATGCCACCCACGCATAGCTGCTCGGTATAGATGTCGCCAGCCACCGTCAGGTTCTTGATGACGGCGCCGTCGCCCAGGAAGCGGAAGGGTGCCGTGTAGTTCTTGCCCGTACTGTAATGAATGGTCAGCGTATGACCCTGACCGTCGAAGGTGCCAGTGAATGGAAGGGCTTTGTTGCCCACCATCTCCTGACAGTCCTTCAGATCAAGGTCGGATGTCAGGACAGCATCGACATGCACACCCGATGAAACCCTGGTGCAGAAACGCGTCCAGTCATCCACATTGCTGATGGTAAAGGCAGAGACGGGCTCGGCCTTGTTCTCGTCGAGTGTCCAGGTGACATCGACAGCATGTTTCTCCTGTGTCCACGTTTTTTCATCTTTTACCACCTCTAAGGACTTGGGACGGGGCAGCACCAGATGCTGGGGAAGCACCGTCTGTGCCACACCGCTATTGACACCATAGCCCCAGATGCTCGTGACGGAAGCACGCTGCACGCGATAGACCACGAGCGCATCCTCGAAGTTCGACAGCAGCGTTTCATCCTTGAACTCGTA
>JAEEGI010003679.1_pt1 | contig 36374 bp, 35 predicted proteins | sample 8958751 | NCBI WGS metagenome assembly JAEEGI01 (sample SAMN16246545, study PRJNA631951) | gut metagenome | biome: gut microbiome; feature: rumen; material: KS-attached | host: Bos | place: Iran: Karaj | collected 2018-10 | reverse complement strand
TTTTTGAGAAGCTGGGATGCAAATTGATAAATACTCAGTTTAATCGAAAAGGCACTAATCCGATAAAAGATATTGGATTATTACTTTTTTATCTAAAATTGTTTAAACAGTTTAGACCTAATGTAGTCCTGACTTATACAATAAAACCAAATCTATATGGAGGAATGGCATGTCAACTCAGTGGCGTACCGCAGATTGCAAATATTACAGGGCTTGGTTCTGCTGTTGAGAATCCTGGTTGGCTACAGAAACTTACTATATTATTGTATAAAGTCGGACTAAGAAAGGCCAAGACGGTATTCTTCCAGAATAAAGCCAATATGGAGTTCTGTGAAATGCGTGGGATGGTGAATGGTCATAAGGTTTTAATACCTGGTTCTGGTGTAAATCTTACTTATCATGCATTTCAAGATTACCCAACTGATGACATAATCAAATTTATTTTCATCAGTAGATTACTCAAAGAAAAGGGGATTGAGGAATATCTTTCTGCTGCTGTAAAGATAAAAGCATTGCATCCTAATACGGAGTTTCATGTTTTAGGTGCATGTGAAGAGGCTTATGACAAACAACTTCGTGAGTTGCAAGAAAAAGGAATCGTAATCTATCATGGACAGCAGCCTGATGTGAGGTCTTTCTTAGGTGCAGTTCACTGTACAGTACACCCTTCATATTACCCTGAAGGTATGTCGAATGTACTCTTGGAAAGTTGTGCATCAGGGAGACCGATAATTACTACAAACAGACCAGGATGCGGGGAAATAGTAGATAATGGGAAAACGGGATATTTGGTTAACCCCAAAGATGTAGATGATTTATGTGCTGTAATAGAAAGATTTATTCATCTTCCGTACAGCCAGAAAGTATTGATGGGTAAAGAGGCTCGCAAGAAAGTCGAACTGGAGTTTGATCGTCAAATAGTTGTGAAGGCGTATATAAAAGAGATAGATAGTTTATTACATGTATAAACATTTTTTTAAGCGATTTCTTGACTTTTGGATATCGCTGATTCTACTCGTTTGCATCAGTCCTGTACTTCTTATTATTACTGTATGGTTGCATTTCGCGAATAAGGGAGCCGGGGCATTTTTCTTTCAGGAGAGACCTGGTAGGGGCGGAAAGATCTTCAAGGTAATCAAATATAAGACCATGACGGATGAACGGGATGCAGAGGGGAATCTGCTGCCGGACGAAAAGAGACTGACAAAGGTCGGTAAGTTTGTACGTAGCACAAGTATCGATGAACTGCCACAACTTATTAATGTGTTCAAGGGTGATATGGCCTTGATAGGACCTCGCCCCTTGCTTGTTCAATACCTTCCTTTATATAGTAAGGAACAGGCTCGTCGCCATGAGGTCAGGCCTGGTATCAGTGGTTGGGCTCAGTGTCATGGTCGCAATGCTATCAGTTGGACAGAAAAGTTTAAACTGGATGTCTGGTATGTGGATCATTGTACTTTATGGACAGATCTCAAAGTAATTTGGATTACGATCATGAAGGTTCTTAAAAGAGCTGATATTAACGAAGTTGGGCAGGCAACAATGGAAGCATTTAACGGTAGTAATTAAGGAAAACATGAAAGATATAGCAATTTTTGGTGCAGGTGGCTTTGGAAGAGAAATTGCCTGTCTTATTAAAATGATTAATAAGTCGACACCTACGTGGAATCTGGTTGGTTTTTTTGACGATAATCCTGCTTTGATGGGTAACAAAAATGAGTATGGAGAGATTCTTGGAGGTATAGATGTACTTAATCAATATAGCGGAGAACTCGCATTGGCTATTGCAATAGGTAATCCTACTGTGGTGAAAAAGATAGTAAACAATATCACAAACAAGATTATATGGTATCCTAATCTTGTATCTCCGGATGTGACATTTATGGATTATGATAATTTTGCAATGGGTAAAGGGAATATAATATGTAGTAATTGTTGGATTTCATGTAATGTACATTTGGGCGATTTTAATATACTGAATGTTAGCACAACAATAGGTCATGATGCTTGTTTGGGAAGTTACAATTCCCTGATGCCAGCAGTTAATATTTCTGGTGAAGTGATAGTTGGTGATGAGAACTTCTTTGGGGTGTCATCTGTGGTTCTTCAGCAGAAAAAAATAGGTTGTAATACAATTATTGGAGGTAATAGTTTAATTATCAAAAATACGAAGGATGGGAGAACCTATATGGGTAATCCGGCAAGTGCATTATAATAATAATTAAAAATAATAATTATCAATAGTTCGTTAAATTTTTGTAAGCAGCCAATTTTGACGTATTGCATGAAAAAGTGAAATGATATACCTTTGCACTGACATTATAAAAATAAGATTATGTTCAGTAGCAAAGACTTTGAAAAATGCTGGTTTTTATATCAGAGTGAGGGTCTACCTTACAACCTCTCCATTGAGGAGTTTTGCCTTAAACAAGGCGTACCGGTAAACGAGTTTAACAAATGGTTCAGGGATACACACAAGCGAATACACCCAATCCAAGTGTCTGGAGTTCCAACTTCGGAAACCAAGCAGGGTGCTTCAGAGGATCAAGCCCCTTCCAAAGAGTCAGTCCGTATCGCTGTAACCATCTGCATGAGCAATGGGGTGTTTGTCAAACGGAAGAACTTAAGCTACGAGAGCCTTCTGAAATTCGTAGAGAAACTGGAGGGCTTATGCTGACGATATCAGGCTTGAAGCGTTTCTACTATATCCCTGGAATGACAGATATGCGCTGCGGCTATAACCGTTTGCTCCAGATTGTCAAGCAGATGACGCACCATGATCCATACAATGGGGATGTGTTCGTTTTCATGTCGAAAGACCGCAGGAAGGTGAAGATGGTACACTTTGAGAATCATGCCTATTATATCCATGAGAAGGTGTTCACTGATGGTTATAGCTTCATGCTCTTGGAGTATTGTGATGAGAAAGGCATGAAAAGTTACCGTATGGACTGGAAAGATCTGGTTGCGGTTTTGGAAAGTCCGGTGGTTAAGAAACTGCGGTTGAAGTAAAAGCGTTTGAATTAGTAATATTTAACGTAAACGTCTGAATATCAGATAAATAAGTGGTAAAAATGTTTGGTAGTTTCAAAAATATTTTGTACCTTTGTAGAAAAATAGGAAGGTATGGAATTAGAGGAATTGCAGTCCAGATTGGGGCATTTGCGCCACTTGGAGTCTCGGGAGAATGGTCCTGAGACGCCTCAGAAAGCATACCTGACAATGGAGGATTCAGAGAAAAACAGATATATAGAATTCCTGCTTCAGCAGAAGGAGGAACGCGACCGGACAATAGCTGAAAAAGATGCCTTCATCAAGAATCTGCAGGATACTCTCGATATGCTTAAGTCGATGCATGAGTCTGATTCAAAGAAGATAGACGAACTAAAGACCGCTCATGAGGAAGACGCTCGTAAGATGGATAAACTTATTTCTAGTATAAACGATCTTACAGCCCAGCTGAAACTTAAGAACAAGCAGACGTATGCAGACAAGAGTCAGAAAGGCATTTCTAAGAAAGGTAAGGTGGACTCTACGTCTAAGCCTAAAGATCGGGATCGCGATGAGGAGCGTGAAAACTTTGATGGTACCAATTGCGAGAAACCATGTGATCCCTTGGAACTTCCTGCAGAGGAAACGACGTCGCCTTGCCCTGAAAAGGAGGAACGCCCGAATCGTCAGGGAATGAACTATGACACTATGCAGGCCTCTCGTCGTATACTGCACAAGTCTGATTTGTCCAAGCTCCCTGATGGAGCTGAGATTATCAGAATATACGACCAGAAATACAGTTTTGAGCAGCATGTCGAGATAATCCAGCATGATCGCCAGATGGTAGTATATAAGACAAAGGACGGACGGGTTAAGACTGCTTATCTTCCCTATGACGATGAGGATGTAGATTCCTTCAGGCGCGTTCCTGGCACTCATGCGACGAGCGACCTGATAGCCTACATCATATTCAACAAATATCTGATGGAGACACCTTTCTATCGGGAACTAAAACGACTGATGGAAGAAGATATGCGAATCTGCGACGGTACATTGTCAAACTGGCTTTCAAAGGGTGTCCCTCATTTGAAGAAAATGATCCCATACCTCCTAGCTATGGCATTGGAAAAAGATGCCATCGTAAACTGTGACGAAACCTGGTGTCGCGTGCGTATGGAAGTAGGTGGCTATAAGAAGAAGTATATCTGGTGCCTTGTCAACAAGTCAGCCCATATTGTCATCTATCTCTATGATGATGGAAGCCGTGGTCGCGAGGTACTCCGTGATATCCTCAAGGATACTCAGATTGCCGCTCTTCAGAGTGATGGTTACAATGTATATATGTATATAGACAATGAGCTTGATGATGTGGATCACCTGTGCTGTATGGCTCATGCCAGAGCGAAATTCAAATACGCTTATGAGCAGGGCGGTGATGAAAGGGCGCTCAGTTTCCTGGAATGGATAGGTCAACTCTACGGATTTGAGGAAGAGTACAAGTTGCAGGATTTGCCGCCAGAGGAAATAAAACGACGGCGGAACGACGACAGGACAACAGACATCATGATAGCGATGAGTACAAGACTCAACGAACTTTTGCTAGATGAGAATGCCCATTTGGGTGACATGATGCAGAAAGCCCTGCGATATCTGAATAAATTCTGGAAGCAACTCTTCACTTATAGAAAGGATGGAAGGTATAGCATTGACAATAATATCGCTGAGCGTAACATACGACCGTTGACAGTTGAACGGAAAAACTCTCTATTCTTTGGCAACCATGCCAAGGCAGAGATGTCGGCCCTTTATCATACCTTCATTGCAACCTGTCAAATGATGGGAATGTCTGTCTTGAAATATTTTAAAAGCCTCTTTTCTGAAATCGCAAAGGGGCGTATTGATTACGAAAATATGCTGCCCATGACAATTAGTCTTTGCAAGGTAGCTTAAAAAACAATAAAAAACTTAGTCAAATTGAATGTGTTTTACCTGAAAGGGCAACCTTTTGGGGCTATACGTCAGAATTGGCTGCTAACAGCCCTCTGGGCCAAATAGTCACATTTTCAACAATGTGACCCTATAAAGTTTTAAAATGAAAACCTCCGAAGCTAATAAGATTAGTATAAAAAAGGCAATTGGAAGTTCAAGGATTTATGGATAATCGTTTAACTCCTTGCGGAGAGCGTTCATGGAATCGTTTGGGTGGATGTTTCGACCATTGATTTCTGAGAGACCGAGGATTTTGGCTTCTGGATGGTGGCAACGGGCGGTAGTGAGAGCTTTGATGAGCTCGGGGCGTGAGAGACCTGCTGCGTCGATGATGCGGCTGTATCGGAAGTCAGAATTGATGCAGCCAAGAGCAGTAGGAGTAGGGGATGGAGATGACGTTTCATTGACGAAAATATACTTAACATGACGCATAATATTTGCTTTTTGAAGTTTAAATACGGTTGTTTAGTTGGGAGGGAACCCCTCCGCCCCTTGCAGAGCGGAAGGGCTGGTGAGAGTTACATCAGGTGTGAAACACATGAAGTGGTCAGTGTACCTCCAAGGAGGAGACCGATGATGTAGGCTATTACCTTCAGGACTATAACCCACCAGGGGTCGGAAGTTTTTACACCAGCTTCCTGGGCTTTTTGGGGATCTTCCAGGATGCTGTCAATCTGATCTTGTGAAAGTTTGATCTTCATTGCTTTAACTGTTTAAATGTTAATACTGTTGAGAGAGAGAATTAGCTGCCGGTGTCGAAGCCACCGTTTCCAGAGCCATCACCGCCTGAGCCTGAATCGTTACCAGAGCCAGAGTTAGAACCGCCACCTGAGGTCGAGCCGTCTCCAGAGTTGCCGTTATAGGTCTCGGTAGTTACCGTACCATCTGCGTTGATGGTGGTCTGGACACCATTCTCCGCCACGATGATGATTACCGTGCTGTCACCGCTCAGAGCATTCAGCGTGATGGTCTCCGGCCAGGGACCAGTCAGATATACCTCAGCGTAGCCGCTCTTCGAGGCAATCTTGATACTGGTAGGATGCTCAGCCGCATAGGCGCTGATGGCCGCCTCGATATCGCTGATGGTCACGTCCAGGCCGTCCACATACTGCTCAGCCAGGGTCTGCAGCGCCGCGCTGAGTCCCTTCTTGTTCAGGCTGTAGTAGCGGTTACAGGGGGTCCCCGTCTTGGCGGTGACGGTCTGGCGGATAGTACGCAGGTGCATCTTCATGTGCATCTGCACGAACTTGAAGATAGCCTGTCGGATGCGAGCCTCGATTGAGGTGTATACGCTCACCGGCATGGTTGGAGTACTACGGGCAAATGTTTTGCCGTTCAGGGTGTAATAGGTGATACCGTCGATGGTACCCGTTGTTTTGCGGCCTACGCCGACTTGTTTGATTTGTGCCATAAAGCATAAAAATTTAGATTGTTAAACATTAATTGATTTTAAGAGCGTTGCTCAGTGAGATGCGGCCGTAACCCAGTTTACCGTCCCTGCGACCTATCAGGATTCCATGACGGTTTTTCTCCTTGGAGACATAGCTCACATGGAGAAACGAAGGGTACAGGATCAACTGGTCGAAGTCAATCTTCGGGTTCTGCAGAATCTCTCGGAATGCCTTGATAAGCAGTTCCCGACGATTAGGACCACTCACATGGAAATCTGCTGCCTGACCCGCCATGTGCTGGCTGCGCTCCGAAGAATGAGCCAACATAGCGTTGAGGGTTTTGGTTCTGAAACCACTGGTGATGACCACCGGCAGCCCCAGCGCCTCGCGCAGCGGCTCCAGACAGTTCTCGCAGAGCGCTAGGAGATTTCCCACAGCCTCTTCAGGCGGAGTGTTGTCAATCCCATGCTCCTTTGCCGTCTGGCTTGCACACAACTCCTGAAGAGTGAAGTGCGGTGTTAAAAAGATGTTTTGCATACTCATACTTTTTTTTAATGAATAATACTGTTAACTAACTCTTGTGAACGTTCTCCAACTGCTGCCCGGGATTGCGGTTTTCGTCCGAATCACGATGCAAAGATATAACGCCACTGAGGGGTTAAACAAGGAAGAAACTTGCTTCCCACCTTTCTTCCTACTTTCCGACTGAAATTCAATAACTTACAGAGAAAAGAAAACAGAGAAATATACTCCTGAAACCTATGGAAAAAGACGACGATAAGTTCACCATCGAGGGTAATCCGGGCTCCGGAAACACCTTCATCAAGATAGGCACGGCTTACAACGTGAATCCCAATGCGAAAGAGGTGAAAAACACCTTTATCATTGGCGATAAGAAGGCCGCTGACCAAGCGATAGCAGAAGCCATGGGCCAGGCACCTCACTCCGCATCCGATGCAGAATCTCCCTTCGCTCGTATGCGCGAGCCTGAGGAGAACATTGATATCACGCCCATCCGTACCGAGATTCTGAACTACGTCAGTCGTGTGCGTCCGCTTCTCACTGACGAGGCCAAGAGCACGTTCATGAAGATGTGGGAAGACATCCTGGCACTCCCCGCTGTGGAGAGCAAGGTCTATAAGCCCGGCAAGCAGTGGGGTACCAACTTCCACCGCGACCTGGTGGCTAACATCCTCTACTACCTGCGCACACGCAAAATATATAAGGTGGTCTATAAGGACAACTACAACGGCGCTGCCATGTGCGAAGCCCTTGAAGGCGACCGCGACCACTCCGTAAAACACGCCCTCCGCGACGATCCGCCTGCGGATGTTCGCAAGGCCATTGATACCCTTCTCAACGAGAAGTACTCTTGAACCTTTGAACTAAAGCGATAGCGCTTATGACGAAGTCTGAATTGCAACGCATCCTGCTTTACCGAGGCCACGACGACATGGCGGACTATCTTCGTAATAGTCCATTTAACCGTTGTATCTATAACGTGATACTCCGTCACGGTCCGAAGCAGCTACCAGTGGATATGCTCACCCTCTTCAATGAGGCTTATTACCAATGTGTCCGTATCAACTACGACCCCACACCCGGTACAGACTTGTCTAATCGTTATGTTCAGGAAGAGACTTTGTGGCTCAACTCAGCCCAGTCTGCCAATCTGGTATTCAACATTGTATGGGGCATGCTCAGATGTAAAAAAGAAGCTACCTTCAACGAAGAATGTTTCGTCAACCAGTTCTTCCCTGTCATGGATTCCAATGCCGGACATGAATTGGCCTATGTTCTCATCAAGTATATGGCTGGAGACCGTATGTTTCCGCCTAAGCACTTTCAACCACTGCCAACCCCAATTGATGAACTCCAGCTTATCACGGGCAAAGACGACTGCCTTGTTTGGCGCGAAGTAACCAACAACTTCTCTCAGAAAACCATCGAGCGTTATCTGGAACTGTATGAGACTCCCGAAGAACAAACTAATCTGTTGTCGATGATAGAAGGTGCTTTTGCCGAGGTGGGCGACAAGACCTGCCGCGTCAACTTTGCCAAGTTACATAACGGCATCATAGCCAATGTCTATCACCAAGTAGCAGAGCAGGAAGCGTCCTTCGAAGAAGGAATGGGGCAGACATATAAGGAACAGTTAGAGGAACTCAAACTGAAATACCAGGAATTGGAAGAATTCCGTATTAAGGAAATCGAGGCCCAACATCAAGCAGAACTTTGGGATTTGCGGGTGAAGTTGGAAGAGAAAGAACTTGCCGAGAGCCAAAGAAGCAATGCTAAGGCTCTTCTCTTCACCTTCACTGAGATGGCAGAGATTGTCAAGAAGCGTTTCAGCAAGGCCGGAGCTGAGGAGTTCTCCAATATGCTCTACAACCTTACCACCAAGCACGGCTTTTTGGACGAGGAAATCTGTAAGGCTATCGATAGCATTGTAGCTGCGGTCATCGAACGTGAGAAAGGTTCAACGACCGTTCAGATACCCACTGCCCATCAGGTAAACATCAACCCGCAGCAAGTGACTAACACATTCAACGATGACGAAAAAAGGTAAACGCAAAGGTAATAGCGGCGGACATCATGAGCGCCAATCTTACCTGCACCTGTTCTTCAGGAGCAGTAAGAGGTCATTGGCGGTTAATAGCTTGAAGTCCATCGAAGACCTCAATCTTTTGCGCCAGGTGCAAAGGAGCGTTTCCGTATACTCGTCGGGAGTAGTTAAAGACATTGAGGGCTGCCTGTTTCCCAAGGATTTCAAGGAACTGTGCGCCACACGTCCGATGTTCGTCCGACCTATGTCGCTCAACTCCGAGTTGGTTTGGTTCTGTAGCTACGCCATCAAGTATTTCGATAAGATTAAGTGGTTCCTGGACCAAAAGAAAGACTTTGAACAGCTCTTTATGACGGGCAAGTGGGCTGATTGCTACGACCTGTTACAGGAAGTCAAGCAGCGTCTTGGCGTATCGCTGTGGTACTACGAGTCTATGTTCCTGCTTTACGAGTATTGGGACAAGCGCAAGGACGGCATCATGCTGATGTCCGACTGCTTGGAGTCAACACGTGAGGGCTATAGCAACTACCTATTGTCAATGGTCTATAAGCTACATCAGCGCACCACTTCCAATCTGTCGCCTTTCAAGTTTGATGAGGATCTGGATGCACTGTTCAAGCGCAATAGGAATCAGTTCCACGAGGACTATTACCGGTACTTCCTGTTCCGGCTCAACTTTTTCAACAATATTGGCCAAGAGGAAATGTCCTTCAATATGTTGTTCGAGTCGGTGTCCTCGCTGGTCGATCGCTATCTGATGGCTGTCAGTCTGCTGAAGGCAGAAGCCATCAAGGGAGAACTGAATCAGGAACTGAAGAGTCGTGCCATCTACCTGTACTCTAAGACTAGCGATGCCGAGCTGGTACCTGTCATGGCCCAGTTGTCGAAAGTCAAGACTGAAGGGTATTACAACAATAGTCTGATAGCGATACTTGACAGTTACTATGGCGGCCACTACGAAGAAACCCTTGCGAAGTGCAAGACTACCGTTCTCGAAGATGCCAGCAACTTTGACGTTTACGTCATTTATTGCCGCTGCTTGGTTTATCTGGGCAAGAGTTATCAGGACATCATTCCTGGCGGAAATCATGTGCCTGCCAACAAACTGTGTCGTCTGGTCTATAACTCGCTGGTCAACCATGATAGTACTGATGCCGTCTATTCACTGTGCCAGATGAACAAGAACCTCTATGGATTCCATCTTGCTGCTGCTATGCACGTGTTCGTGAAGCACGAGATGAATGAGGCGGTGGACGACAAGATACGCGCTTTCTGGTGCAATCGCTTTGACCCGGAGTTTGCACAGGCTGCCTATAACGAACAAGAAGACTCCGTCAATTACTTGCAGTGTTTCCTGAATCACCAAGATTCGCTGGTATGTCAAGTTTATCTGGCTCGCTTGCAGGAAGAGGAACTGGCAGAGAACACGGCCAGCTATAATGTGCAGCTACCCCACAATGCCACTATAGTGATGCAAAGGGGCGACTACGAAGCCGCCTTCAAGATGTGGCAAAGCTATTACGAGGCTTCAGGTGCTTGGTTACCCAACCGCCAGAAGGCTGTCCGTAATATGATTAAATGTCTGTTTATGGCAGGCAAAACCGAGCAGGCCATTTCGCTCTATGTGGATTACCTACTCAACGACCAGCCCGCCTCCCAGAAGGTAGATACCGAAGAGATTATCAAATACTTGCAGGACAACCTGTATGAAGGTATCCGTCGTAATATTGACCTCGCCATTTTTATGGGTCTGAATTGCAAAGATGGTGTTGACAAGAGTTTCATTCTGCTGGAATACTGCGAAACGCAGGGTGTAGAGCGCCCGGCAGACCTGATAGGGGCATTGGATGAACCCGAAGATCGTCAGGAGGCGTTCTTTGCCATTATGAACGATAACGAAACGCTGCGCCACTACTTCAATATACCCAGCCTCAAGGATCGTTTGAATGAGCGCCAGAAGATATTGAACTATCTCATTTCGCTCAATACCAACAATAGGGAGGCTTATCTGCAAATGCAGAAGGAGGTGGAAGACGCCCTGTTGGTTTACAAGGTGTCGTCAAACCTGAACGAAGGAAAGATTTACGCCAACGACCAAGCCATCTTGAAATACAAGTTAGGCGAGATAGATGGTCTTTACAACCGTTTCATGCAGTTGTTGGACATCATCCTGAAGGATAAGAAGAGTTTCTTCGTACTCGATTTGGCCAGTTCAACCCTTTTCTATGGCGAGAAGGATGTTGAAGGCGAGGAAGTGAAGTCTAAGACCAGCATCAGTGAGAACGGCATCTATGAGGTGTTCTATTCGCTCTACGACTATGTGCGTGATAAGTTCCTCTGGAGTGAGTTCGGTCTCGTGGCCTACCTCAGCACCCGTGTCCGCCACGGTGAGCTGGAAAGTAAACTTCGTCCGGAGTTGGCTCAGCGCAATCTGATACTCCAGACGAATGGTAATGTTTACCAACCCACGCCTTATTGGGCAGAGCAATACAACCTAAGCCCACACGAGAATCACATTGTCAACGAGGCTCTGACTAAGTTCTCGCAGAGTTTCGATGCTGAGGTGGTTGACCTTATCAAGGAGCGTCTGCAGATTTACGACAAGGAAAAGAAACCCAACGGTCTGTTCAACTACGAGACAGATACAAACGAACTTCCCAGCAAGGCTATGGAAATAGGCTTGTATTCTAAAGATAAAGGCAAAGAGGAGTTCTGCCGCCTGATGTTAAGTTGGCTTTGGGAAAAGACCGAGAGCAGCCTGGCTGTCATCCGTCATTACATATCTGGTGAGTTCACCGACCGCATCAATAAGTTGTTCGATAACCTGCAATTCGAACTGAGCCGTGAGGTACTGCCTGTTGGCCATGCGCAGAAATATTTGCAGTCTGCCATTACAGAGGCTTCCTCAGTGATAGCCAGTAGGATTAAGAATATCGAGTGCTGGTTCAATATCTCCGGTATGAAGTTGGAGGATGTTGACTTGCAGCACCTCACTTATCAGGTGTGTTACAACATTGTGAGTGCCTATCCACAGTACCCTGTAGTAGGTGAACCCCAAATTGAGGGCGAATCCTTTAAGTTGAAATCCAACTATGTGCTGCACTATAAGGACTTGCTGGCCAACATTATTACTAACATGCTCAAGCATGGTGAGGCTGACGAGACCGGCAGAAGACCAGTGGTGTTGCAATTCAAGATAGAGGAAGATACCTTGACGCTGCATTTCGAAAACCAGGTGAAACCTGGCGAGGAAGAGGCGTTGAACAAGAAGTTCGCAGAAAAACTGTCAGCCAAAGCATCTTATTACAATTCAGAAGGAGGTAGCGGTATTGCTAAGTCCAAGAAGATATTGAAGTGGGACTTGCCGGCCGTAGCGGCCAACGACATAAAAATGGAAGCCCACGATGGGGTGTGTACCACCGACGTTGTGATTTATACAAGTAACCTGAAAGCGTATGAGCAAGCGCCTGTTGATAATAGAGGATAATGATTCCAAACTGAACCATCTGCGTCAGTTCTGTGAAGAGAATCTGAAGGACTACGAGGTTGAAGACCGCCGCTCGTATAACTCTGCGTTGTCTGAGGTGGTGCATAATGGTAACAGTTATGACCTCATTCTTCTGGATGTCAGTATGAATACCTACGATATCAGCCCTGAGGTTTCAGATGGCGAGCAGGAGCCGCTGGCTGGTTCCAACATTTTGCGCTTCATGAAACTCCGTAAAATCAAGGTGCCTGTGATTGTGGTCACCATGTATGAGAGTTTTGTGGATGGTATCAAGATTGACAAGTTGGACGAGGGCTTCCGCGAGAAGTATGCCGAGTTCTATAAGGGCTTTGTGTACTACAGTCTGCGAAACGAAGATTGGATGAACCGTTTAAAAGAATTGATTAAGACATTATGATACGCGTATTAATCATGGACGACACCCCTGAGAAGACCGAGAAAATCAAGTCGGTCTTGAAGGAACGGTGCTTGGTAAATGAAGAAGGGATAGATTGGGCAGGTTCCATCAACAGCGGTCGCCGTAAACTGGCAGCCAATGTATATGACCTGCTGATTCTTGACCTCGTGATGCCCATCAACGATGGCGAGGAAGTGGGGGCTGAGGGCAACAGCGAGAACTTCATTGATGAGCTGAAACGCGTTGGCCGTCTGCACAAGCCGGTATATATCATTGCCCTGACTCAGTACAAGGAAAAGATTGATAAGTATCGCCAGGAGTATGAGAAGAAACTCTGGAAACTGATACATTACGATTTGAAACAAACCGATTGGGAAGATGTGTTGCAGGAAGCTGTGGACACCATCGTTACCACCAAGGAGCAGCTTACCAAGTCACTTGTAGATGAGCGACGTTATGATGTAGGCGTTCTTTGTGCCTTGCCCGAGGAGTTTGAACAGATGAAACAGGCTTTTGGAACAGATTGGAGTCCTGTTCAAGTTGAAGGTTTACCTTATTCATTATATGCTACTCAGCTCCGCACCGAATATGGTCACACCATAAAGGTGATAGCCTGCTGCAACCATACTGCTGGTATGCAAACTGCCTCTATCACAGCTTCGTTCCTGCTGAGCCGTTTTGATCTGTGCACACTATTTATGACAGGATTTTGCGCCGGATTCAAGAAAAAGGAGAAGAAAAACGGCAATAATGAGGTTAACTATGGTGACTTGTTTATTGCCGAATCCGAGTATGACTACGGAAGTGGAAAACTCGTCAAGAATGAGGAAAATAATAAGCAAGAGGTATTACCTGAACCCAAACAGATGCCTTGTAGCTACGAGGCGATGGGCAAGATAAACTGCTTTATCTCTGAAGACATGATAGCCATAAAGCTTTTTGCTGAGTTGAAGCGTATGGATTTGTTAGTGGAAGATATGGGCCAGCCTGATATTCATGTTGGCCCTGGTGCTTGCGGCTCCTATGTGGTGGGTGATGAAGATTTCATGAAGCAGCTAGTGAAAGATGACAACCGTAATCTGAAGGGATTGGATATGGAAGGCTACGGCCTTTATCTGGCTGGTCACATGCTGAAGAAAAATTGCGTGTTGGTTAAAGGCATTGCAGACTTTGGTAATTCAGAGAAAGGAGACAAGTATCATAAGGTCTGTTCCTATGCCAGTGCCTGGTTTGTAATGAGGTACATCAAAAAGATGCTATAGGAATGATGCGAATTCTTGAACCCTGAAAAATGAAACTTGAAACCATTTTGTGAGTGCTTTCGGAATCTCTAGCCTGCTCCTAGACTCCTCCATGAGTATGCTTAGAGTAAGGCTAGGAGCAAGCAAGGAGCTGCCTAGTAGCAAGAGAGGGATAGGTCAGTGAACACCCATTGGATATTCTCAAGAAGTTTTCCCAGCTAATGTGAACTTCCGCATAACAGTCTGATACTGAGTGTAAAACGAAAACACCGTTTCCTGTTTCATCAGACAATCATCAGACATCCGGGAAATTAAGCCTTTTCCGCTCATTTCTATACAAAGGTACGCAAAATTACCCAAACAGGCAATAGCTTTAAGATTCTTTATTCCTCAAAGGTAAATAGATGTTAATTCTTTGAGAGCTTATGACACAGGATGTGAGACCGACAGAAGCTACTATAAAGAGAAATCACGAAATAACGAGGTTCGACCTGTAAGGATAAAATCCAAGAGAACAGGAAAAGCCTGACGTTTGACTGGAAAACAATTTTCCATTATTTACACCCAATTTAACGCATATGACCAAAAATGAAATCTTAGCTCAGCCTCTATATCAGGAAGCTATTAAGCTGTTTGTTTCAAGGTCGTTAGCCTTTGATAAAGCAGCAAAAGACTATAAAGACAATCAGAATCCTGAGAAGGAACTAGATTTGGAAAAGAATTCTAAGTCTGCATGGGCATTGTATTGTTATCAAATGAGTTATTTGTTGTATTTAGCAGAAAGGATTAAGGATGATGATGTAAATGCAGCAAATGAAGCGACAAAAGACTTGAAGCAGATTGTGTTTAACGACTTGCAAGGTAAGTACGAATATATAATGTTTATTACCAAACCTCAAAATTTGTAATAGCTTAGGTACTTATTATAATGTTCTCCCAAAAACATATTTCCACCTATGCTACTGATAACTCCTCCAATCAAGAATATCTCAGAGGTGACAGAGCCACTGAAGGAGCAGATCCTGAAGGGTGATGTTCATACGATAGAGGGGATGAGGGCATGGCTGAAGCCTTTGGGCTACAGTGATACCATCAATGAAGCTGCAATCAATTTTGTCCTGCGTGAATTCGTGATGAGCAAAGTCTCTACTGACGGTATGATGAATGCGGATATGGTCGTAGACCTTCTTCGTCCGCAGTTGGAGGTCACAAAGGAGGATATAGAGCCAATTATTATCATGGGATTGTACCATCATCGTAATTTAATAGGCTCGCCAAGTGCATTTATGAAAACGAGTTTATAAACTTCACCTCCGTAGGAAACCCCCTGTTTTAGCTTTTTAGTGGCAGGTCCTCCGGAGATAAATTCAAACTTCTAATAACAAAAAAGGCATGAGATTAATTATTGAACCCGACTACGAAAAAATGTCGAAGTGGGCTGCAAATTATGTAGCCAAGTGTATTAACGAAGCAAACCCGACGGCAGACAAGCCGTTTAAGTTGGGTTGCCCTACAGGAAGTTCACCCTTGGGAATGTACAAAGAGCTGATAGCCCTGAACAAGGCTGGCAAGGTGTCCTTCCAGAACGTCATTACGTTCAATATGGACGAGTATGTAAACCTTCCCGAGGAGCATCCTGAGAGCTACCATAGCTTTATGTGGAACAACTTCTTTAGCCACATTGATATCAAGAAAGAGAATGTCCATATCCTCAATGGTAATGCCAAGGATTTGAAGGCAGAATGTGAGAACTATGAGAAAGCCATTGAGGCTGCAGGCGGTATTGACTTGTTCATGGGCGGTATTGGCCCCGATGGTCATATTGCTTTCAACGAGCCTGGTTCTAGCCTAGCAAGCCGTACCCGTCAGAAAACACTTACCACAGATACCATCATTGCCAATTGCCGGTTCTTTGACAATAATGTAGATTTGGTTCCCAAGACCGCCTTGACAGTAGGTGTTGGTACTGTGATGGATGCCAAGCAGGTGATGATTATGGTCAATGGTCATAACAAGGCTCGAGCTCTGCGCCATGGTGTTGAAGAGGCTGTTAATCACATGTGGACTATCAGCTGCCTGCAGCAACATCCCCATGCTATCATCGTGGCAGACGATGCTGCATGTGGAGAACTGAAGGTAGATACCTACAGGTATTTCAAGGATATAGAGAAAAACAATCTATTATAATGAGAGAATTATGAAGGGAGTTGAGCATCAGCCATCATACTTCTTCCTTCATACATCATAAAGGGATTCTGACTGTACAGGTGGTCGCGTGAGTGATGCAGTTCGATACTGCCAGTCAGAACTATCGTATATTAGATTACCCAATTTTATTTCAATATTATGTCAGTATTTAAAGATAAAGTCCTCCTAATTACTGGAGGCACAGGTAGTTTTGGTAATGCAGTGTTGAACCGTTTCCTGCGTACCGACATTGGCGAAATCCGCATCTTCTCCCGCGACGAGAAGAAGCAGGACGACATGCGTCACGACTTCCAGGCCCGCATGCCTGAGGTGGCTGGTAAGATTAAGTTCTACATTGGCGACGTGCGTAACAAGAGTACCCTCAAATACGCTATGAAGGGAGTTGACTATGTATTCCATGCCGCTGCCCTCAAACAGGTGCCTAGCTGCGAGTTCTTCCCTATGGAGGCCGTCAAGACCAATGTCATTGGTACCGACAACACCCTTGATGCTGCCATTGATGCCGGTGTTAAGTGTGTTATCTGCCTTTCTACCGATAAGGCAGCCTACCCCATCAATGCCATGGGCATCACCAAGGCCATTGAGGAGAAAATTGCTGTGGCAAAGTCTAGACAGTCTGGTGACACCAAGATATGCTGTACCCGTTATGGTAACGTAATGTGTTCACGCGGAAGCGTAATACCTTTGTGGATTGACCAGATTCGTAAGGGCAACCCTATCACCCTCACTGAGCCTAAGATGACCCGCTTTATCATGAGCCTCGAAGAGGCCGTTGACCTTGTCCTTTTCGCTTTCGAGCATGGCAATAATGGTGACATCATGGTTCAGAAAGCACCCGCATGCACCATTCAGACCCAGGCCGAGGCTGTCAGAGACTTGTTCAAGCATCAGGCCCTAGAGGGTACAGTACCTGAGATTAAGGTTATTGGCATTCGACATGGCGAGAAAATGTATGAAACGCTGCTAACGAAAGAAGAGGCCGCTAAAGCCATTGATATGGGTAACTTCTATGCTGTGCCAGCTGACAACCGAGATTTGAATTACGATAAATACTTCAAGGAGGGTGATATTAAACGAGCAACCATTGAGGAGTTCAACAGTGACAACACTTATCGTTTAAATTTAGAGGAAACGAAATCAAAAATAGCATCTTTGGAATATATTCAGAATGAGTTGATGGGTATTCCTAATATAGTGAAGTAGCAGATAACCGCATATAGATAATTTTACTCTTACAATTTCGTTCATTCATCTAATTCGCTTAAAGTAGGAATTTACATAGCCTATGGGATTGGTATCTATGTTGGATGAAATAAAGAAAGGGGCAAGATTAGCCTATTATACTGGAAATAGCTGTTTTTTATGTGTGGAATAGTTGGATATATAGGACATAGGGAGGCTTATCCGATATTGATATCGGGACTTCATAAGTTGGAATATCGTGGATATGATTCTGCGGGCGTGGCCTTGTTGAATGAAGACCAGAATTCGATGTCGGTTTATAAGGCCAAGGGCAAGGTCTCTGCGCTGGAAGAGGTAGCGAAAGACAAAACCACAAATGGAACTGTTGGTATAGCCCATACCCGTTGGGCCACACATGGTGTACCTTCTGTAACCAATGCTCATCCCCACCTTTCAGAGAGCGGTAACCTCGCCATGGTTCACAATGGTATCATTGAGAACTTCTCTGTTCTTCGCGAACAGTTGAAGGCCAAAGGTTATAGTTTCAATAGTGAGACTGACACGGAAGTGTTGGTGCAACTCATTGAATATTATGAGAACAAACACCAATGCGATGTTTTGTCTGCTGTGCGTTATGCTCTCAATAAGGTTATTGGCGCTTATGCGATAGTGCTGATTGACAAGCGCCAACCTAATACTCTTATTGCAGCTCGAAAGAGCAGTCCTTTGGTGATTGGCATCGGTAATGAAGAGAACACAGAATTCTTCATTGCTTCTGATGCAAGTCCGATTGCTGAATATACCAGCCATGTAGTTTATATTGATGACGAGCAGATTGTCAAGATAGAACTTGGCAAGGAAATGGAAATCTTTACGCTCCAGGCAGAGCATGTAGATGTTGATGTTACTGAGATAGATGTTGATCTGAATATGCTGGATAAGGGTGGGTTCCCGCACTTTATGCTGAAGGAGATCTTCGACCAGCCCAAGTGCCTCGAAGACTGTATGCGTGGCAGACTGGAAGCTATGGATAAACGCCTGAAGATTGAACCTGAGAATATCCAGTATGGCATCAATTTGTCTGCGGTCAAGCAATACAGGGCGCAACTTATGAACGCTCATCGTTTTATCATTGTGGCTTGCGGCACCAGCTGGCATGCAGGTTTGATAGGCAAGCAACTCTTTGAGACCTTCTGCAAGATACCCGTGCAAGTGGAATATGCTAGTGAGTTCCGTTATAGGAATCCTGTCATCAAAGAAGATGATGTTGTATTTGCCATCTCTCAGAGCGGAGAAACTGCTGATACACTAGCTGCCATTGAATTAGCCAAAGGCAAAGGCGCATTTGTCTTTGGCATTGTGAATGCAGTGGGTAGTAGTATTGCCAGAAATTCCAATACAGGTACTTATATCCATGTAGGTCCAGAAATTGGTGTTGCTTCCACAAAGGCCTTTACTGGTCAGTTAACTGTTTTGACTATGCTCGCATTGACCCTTGGTCATGAGAAAGGTTTCTTGTCTGATGCAGATTTCTCCCATTACACAGAGGAGCTTTCCAAGATACCATCCATGATATCCAAGGTGTTGAAGCAAGATGAAAAGATTGCCGAGATCGCAAAGACTTTCACTTATGCCCACAACTTTATGTATCTTGGCCGTGGATGGAATTTCCCTGTGGCGTTAGAGGGTGCTTTGAAATTGAAGGAAATCAGCTATATTCATGCAGAGGGCTATCCCGCAGCAGAAATGAAGCACGGTCCAATAGCCTTGATTGATGCAGACATGCCAGTACTGTTTGTGGCCACCCATCATCAGCAATATCAGAAGATTGTTTCTAATATGGAGGAGGTAAAGGCACGTGGAGGCAGAATTATAGCAGTTGTGACAGAAGGCGATGAGCAAGTCAGAGAGATTGTAGATCAAGTGATAGAAGTACCCCATACACTGAACTTCTTAGCACCACTTTTGAGTGTAATTCCACTCCAGATGCTTGCCTATCATGTAGCTGTGCTTAAAGGTTTGAACGTTGACATGCCGAGGAACTTGGCTAAATCTGTTACTGTGGAATAATAGTATAAGAGTTATTTTGAATTGGGTAATAAGAGTTTGTTGTAGAGAGTTACAAACTATATAGCCATGAGTATTAACAGTATTTCTGAATTTATGAACCAGGACACTAATCTTCGAGAAATATCCCTTTCCGAGCAAAAGGAACTGCAACTGGGAATATTTAAGTGTGTACACAATTATTGCGAGAAACATGGCCTTCGTTATTTTATGACCGGAGGAACATTGCTTGGGGCTGTTCGTCATAAAGGGTATATTCCTTGGGATGATGATATTGATATTATAATGCCACGTTCAGATTATCAGCGCTTTATTAAACTATGTGAGAATGAACCTCTTGCTGATAATCTTTCCGTAACGTCGATTTATAATGATAAGCGTTGCATATTTCCATTTTTGAAGGTTTTTAGAAATGATACAATTGTTGTTGAGCATGTTAGTACTGAGTTCCAAACTGGTGTATGGCTGGACGTATTTCCTCTAGACAATATGTCTGATGATATTGGTAAAGCTACAAAATTGTTCAATGAAGTTAAGTTCCTTAGGACGATAAGAGATGCCGAACTATGGCCAAGTAATAATTCTATCGTTTGGTGGAAAAGAGTATTATTAGTCACTTATGGAAAACTATTAAGAACTTTTTTTCCTCTTGAGCGTCTATTGCTCATGATGGAGAAAAAAGCTAGGCGATATGAATCTGAATCAATGAGCAAGTTTGTGTGTGTTGTTGTCATGGGTTCATATGGGCTTCCTGAAATAATGGAATCTACAGCATATTCAGACATGATGATGTTACCTTTCGAGGGGCAAGAACGCTTTGCTCCCAATGGATGGGATTACGTGCTGAGCAGGTTCTTTGGAAATTATATGGAACTTCCACCAGAAGAAAAAAGAGTTAGCCACCATTCATATGCAGTATACTGGAAGTAGTATTGAATTATTGCTATCCAAAAAAAATATAAAAACAGATTATTATGAATATTGCATTAATAATTGCCGGCGGTGTCGGTGCAAGAATGGGACAAGATATTCCCAAACAATTTATCAATGTTTATGACAAGCCTGTCATTGTTTATACTATGGAGGCTTTTCAAAAGCACCCTAATATTGACGGCATAGAAGTCGTTTGTTTGGAAGGATGGCATGAAGTCCTTTATGCTTATGCCAAGCAGTTCGGAATTTCAAAATTGGAAAACGTAGTAAATGGTGGTGTCAACGGTCAGGACTCTATCAGAAATGGTCTGGAGGACATCGCGACAAGACATCAAAATGATGACGACATCGTTTTAGTTCACGATGCAATTCGCCCAATGCTAAGTCAGGATATTATCTCTGATAATATCCGCGTTTGCAAGCAATACGGCAACGCAATTACTGTTGTTCCCTGTACGGCTGCAATGCTAAAGACTTATGATGGCATTTCAACTGAAGAGCAAGTTCCTAGAGATAATCTAAAAACGACTCAGACACCTCAAACTTTCTTCCTTAAAGATATTCTTGGAGCTCATAAGGAAGCATTAGAAAAGGGTATAACAAAGTCGGTAGCTTCTTGCACGATGTATATTGAATTGGGACGTAAGCTTCATATGTCATTAGGCTCTGAGAAGAATCTCAAATTGACTACCCCTGAGGATATTGAGATTTTCAAAGCTTTGCTTCAGGCAAAGAAAGATAGTTGGATGCATTAACCCTTAAAACAATGGTAGATAATATTATTTATCGAGAAGCGCTTGAACGTGTTATTCCAGAAATTGCCATTAGTGATGGCTGTGTCCTGGTCACAGGAGCATCAGGATTAATAGGATCTTGCATCATTGATCTTTTAATGCTTTCAAATGAGCATGGAAGGCATTTTGAAGTTTATGCGCTGGGGCGAAACAAGGAGAAATTATATTCTCGCTTCAAAGTATTTAAAGAATCATCTAATCTCCATTTTATAGAGCAGGACATTATGACGCCCCTTGACAAAGGTATATCCTACGATTATATCATTCATGGCGCAAGTAATGCAGATCCACGAAACTATGCTCTCTATCCTGCTGAAACAATGCTTATTAATATGGAAGGCGCAAAAAATATTCTGAATTATTGTAAAGAGCACCCAGAAACCAGAGCATTGTTAATGTCGACTTTTGAAGTCTATGGAAAAGCTGGGAAAGATATATATGTTGAGACTGATAGTGGAGTAGTAGATGTCAATGAATTACGTTCATGTTATCCAGAAAGTAAACGATGCATGGAGGTCTTGACTCGTTGCTATGTTGATGAGTATGGTGTAAAAGCGATGATTGGTAGATTAAGCAGCATCTATGGTCCAACAATGGCTAGAGATGATAGTAAGGCCCATGCTCAGTTTATCCGAGATGGCCTTAATGGTGGAGACATTGTTCTTAAGAGCAAAGGCGAACAAAGACGGACCTATTGTTATGTGATCGATGCGGTAACAGGGCTTCTTTGTGTATTAGCCAAAGGCTCTTTTGGAGAGGCTTATAACATTGCCAATGAAAATGCCGTTGTTTCTGTTGCAGAAGTTGCTCATATTGTTGCGGCTGTTGCCGGAACAAAAGTAATAATGCAATTACCTGATGAAATTGAAAAGAAAGGTTATTCTACTCCTCAGAATTGTATACTTGATAACACAAAGCTAAAAGATCTTGGTTGGAATGGCCAATACAGCATTCGGAAAGGCATCGAAGAATGTTATAAAATTCTAAAGCAAAATAATTAAGATAATGAATTGCTCTTATAATCAATTTTAGAAGTAAAGTACCTTTTTTTATATAATAATTTCTCTTTACTCATATTCATCTACTATGCTGTCTGATAAGAAAACTATTGCCAAGAATACGTTTTTTCTATATGTTCGAATGTTTCTGACAATGCTTGTCTCACTTTATACAGTACGGGCTATATTAAGTGCTTTAGGTGTTGTTGATTATGGCGTATATAATGCGATTGGTGGAGTAGTAACATCATTATCTTTTATTACAGGTGTTATGGCAAATGCCTCTCAACGATTTTTTTCTTTGGAAATTGGGGTTGGTAAAGGTAATAAACTTGAATCATTTTTCAATGCCATATTAACACTTTATATAATTCTCTCTATAGTTATAGTTTTGATTATTGAATCTGGAGGCATTTGGTTTCTTGAACACAAATTGACTATCCCGGTAGATAGGATGTATGCAGCTAAAATGGTCTTGCATTATTCCTTAGCGGCTTTTATTATTACAATTATTACCAATCCATTTCAGGCTTTGTTGATAGCCTATGAAAAAATGAATGTTTATGCCTATGTTAGTATAATTGAAGTCGTCCTAAAATTATTGATAGTATTCTTGTTATACCATAGTCCGATGGATAAATTAGTCTACTATGCCCTACTCATTTTTATTGTTACAGTTGTTGTTAATTCAATCTACGTTTTATGGTGTTTAAAATATTCAAGCATTAGGTATAGAATTAAATTGGGCGGGAAGGAGTTTAAGGAAATCTTTTCATATTCGTCATGGACTTTATTCGGTACTATTTCAGGGGTGGCGAGTATCCAAGGCTGTAGTATTGTTTTGAATGTCTTTTGTGGTCCAATCGCAAACACAGCATTTGCAATAGCGACACAAATTAGTAATGTAATACAACAGTTTGCTTCTAGCTTTTTTACAGCAGTCCGACCGCCATTGACAAAGAGTTATGGTGCGGGCGCATTTGATTACATGAAAAGATTGTATGATTTTAGCAACAAAACTTTGTTTACGCTGACGTTCGCAGTCGTCTTCCCCTTATTTGTTAAAGCTGAATTTATTTTAGAGTTATGGCTGGGAGAGACATCCCCTTATATGGCTTGTTTTGTAAGGACAATGATGATATATGCTATGGTTATGTGTTTAAACAACCCTATCACAACCATAGTTCAAGCAGCGGGCAGGGTTAAAATATATCACTTGGTTGTTGATGGATTTTCACTTACAGTACTGCCATTATTATATATTTTCTTTTTGTTAGGTTTAGATGCAAATTATTGTTTGATCGTAAATTTATTGGTATTTACAATCGCACACATCCTTCGTCTCCTAGTATTAAGAAGAGTCGTAAATTATTCTGTAGTAGACTATTGCAAGCGTTTTTTCATTCCAGTTCTGTGGGTCATTATTATTTGTTCCATTATTATAGGTCTTTTCTGTAGTATACTTGAAAATAGCATTATAGCTTCTTTGTCTATAGTCGCTCTGTGCATAATTACCTCAATTCTTTCTTCTTTTGTGATTCTATTCTCCAAAGAAGAGAGACTACAATTGGTAAGACTAATAAAAAAGTGATTTTCTTTATAACGATGCTATAAAAGTGCATGTAAAGGAATCGATGTAGTTTTTCATCTAGCGGCTTCCGTAGATTGTCAGAGATCGATAGATAATGTAATACAAAACCATTGTTTCTCTAAAAAAAGATTTGTGCGAATATATTGAGTGTTATAATAAAAATAATTTAAAAACGATGAAATTCTTTATTTGCGGCTGTAATGGCATGGCAGGTCATACCATTAGCCTTTATCTTCAAGAGCAGGGTCATGAGGTGTATGGTTTTGACCTCAAAGAGTCAAAACTCATTAAGAGTTTTGCGGGGAACGCCTTTGATACAGAGACAATTGGACGCGTAATAAAAGAAGGCAACTATGATACTGTGATTAACTGCATTGGTGTACTGAACCAGTTTGCAGAAAACAATCATGCGTTAGCGGCTTTCCTGAACAGCTATTTCCCTCATTTCTTGGCCATGACTACTGAGGGTACAGATACCCAGATTATACACATGACCACAGACTGTGTTTTCTCTGGCAAGAAAGGAAGCTACACCGAGCACGACCTTCGCGACGGTGAAACTTTCTATGACCGCAGTAAGGCTCTTGGCGAACTGGATGATGATAAGAATCTTTCTTTACGCAATTCTATTGTCGGAGCAGACATCAATCCAAAGGGTATTGGTCTTCTGAACTGGTTTATGAACAATACTACTGGTGAGCATCCTGTAGTGAATGGTTATACCAAAGCCATGTGGACAGGTCAGTGTACCTATCAGTTGGCAAAGACCATGGAGGCTGCTGCTAAGGAACGCGCTCACGGCTTGGTGAACGCTGTTCCTGATACAGACATCTCCAAGTACGAGCTGTTGAAACTTTTCAATAAATATCTTCGTGGAGGACGTGTTCAGATTAATCCTGTAGAGGGTATTAATGCTGACAAGAGTCTGAAACGTACCAACTGGGATTTCAACTACCGCATACCCGACTATGAGCAGATGGTAGCTGAAATGGCAGAGTGGATTTACAAGCATAAAGAGCTTTATCCGCATTACATGTTGTAGCTTCATGTTTCAAGTTTCAAGAATCAAAAGTTTTAGAACATGAGAAAGTTAAAATTGATGACTATCGTGGGCACACGCCCCGAAATCATAAAGATGTCTGCTATTATTAAGAAAGCAGACAAGTATTTTGACCAAGTGTTGGTTCACACAGGCCAGAATTACGACTACACGCTGAACGAGGTGTTCTTTAAAGACCTCGGTCTCCGTGAGCCTGATTATTATCTAGGTGTAGTTGGTGACAACCTTGGTCAGACAATGGGTAATGTCATCTCTAAGAGCTATGAACTGATGGCAGAGGTGAAACCTGATGCTGTCATTGTTCTGGGAGACACAAATTCTTGTTTGTGCGTTATCTCTGCAAAGCGTCTCAAAATTCCTATCTTCCACATGGAGGCAGGTAACCGCTGTAAGGATGAGAATCTTCCTGAAGAGGTTATACGTCGTGTTGTGGATGTGACGAGTGATATCAACTTGTGCTATAGCGAGCATGCACGTCGTTATATCCTTGATACTGGCGTTAAACCTGAATATACCTACGTTGTAGGTTCTCCTATGGCGGAAGTGTTGAAAGAAGTTCTTCCCCAGATTGAGGCAAGTACCGTTCTGGAAGATCTTGGCCTTGAAAAAGGCAAGTACATTCTCTTAAGTGCACATCGTGAAGAGAACATTGACATTGAAGCAAACTTTTTCTCATTGATGAATGCTGTGAATACTATGGCAGAAACATATAATATGCCTGTACTCTACAGTTGCCATCCTCGTAGCCAGAAAATGATTGAGAAGAGAGGTTTCAAATTCAATGATAAGGTCATACAGCACAAGCCTCTTGGCTTCTTTGATTATAACAAACTTCAGCAGAACGCATTCTGTGTAGTGAGTGATAGTGGTACCCTACCTGAGGAAGGAGCATTCTTTAATTTTCCGGCTGTAAGTATTCGAACATCTACAGAACGGCCTGAGGCCATGGACAAGGGAGTGTTCGCCATCGGAAGTATTACATCAGAGGCTGTATGCCAGGCTGTTGAATTGGTTGTGGCTATGCGTGAGAATGTTGATAATGCATGTCCTGTACCGGCATATACTGATGAGAATGTTTCCTCCAAGGTGATTAAGCTTATTCAGAGTTATGTAGGCATTGTCAATAGAATGATCTGGAGAAAATAGATTTGTTTTGGAAATCCCTTGACTTTAAAATTTCAAGTGGGTTTAATAGTATTGGCTAAAATATTTGTATTAGAAAAAATTATATCATGAATTATTTACTAAGTATTGTAGTCCCAACAAAAGATAGGTATTGCTATTTAAAGGACCTTGTTAAGCTAATATTGAGTTTTGAGTCTGACGACATAGAATTAGTTGTGCAAGATAATACTTTGAATAATACTGAGATTTTGGAATTCCTAAAAGTAAACGGAAATTCCCACATAAAGTATTATCATAGGAAAGAACCGTTATCGCAATCGGAGAATTCCACAGAGGCCATTCGTAATTCGACAGGAGAATATGTTTGTTTTATCGGCGATGATGACGGGGTGACAAGATATATTGTCGACGTGGTAAAATGGATGAAAGAAAATAATTATAGTATTTTAAAAGCTGCGCCAGCAATATTTAAATGGCCTTCTTTTGTTTCCCCCAAGCACTATGATGTTAGTGGCACAGCATTATTTAATGAATACAGTTGTACCTACGAGGTCCGAACATGCAGATCGATACTTGAGGACTTGTTAAAAACAGGTATTGACTCTTTGGGAGGAATGCCAAAAGTGTATAATGGTATTGCAAAGAGATCTGTTCTGGAAAAAATCTATAATAAATGTGGAACATATTTTCCTGGTCCGTCACCAGATATGGCCAACGCAGTTTCTTTAGCACTTCTTGAGAATAATTATGTATTTGTTGATTTTCCTGTAATAATAGGTGGACATTCTGCTCATTTGGGAGGTGGTGCTTCAAGATATAAGAAGGGAATAGGCCCTTTAGATGAACAACCATTTATTTCTCAAGAATATAAAGATAACTGGGGGGAAAAGATCCCAAAGGTATGGGCAAGTCGGACAGTATGGCCTGAGTCTGCAAGGACTGCATTGTTGGCTTTTGGAAGGGATGATTATTTAGGTATTATTGATTACAATATTATTCTGAGAAAATTTATTGTTGACCATTGGGAGTATTCTCGCTTAGCTTTATCTCTTTCAGAGCATAAAATAAAGCTTTTTATTTCATCAATTATTCACTATTTAATAAAAAGAATATTTATATTATTGAATTATTATAATTATAAAATTAAGAATAAATACGAGGGGTCAATAATACACAGAAATATTAATTCTATTATTGATGCAGAGATGTTATTCTGCAAAAATTTATCAGGTTTTCATTTAACCAAGAGATGATTTGTTGATGATGGTTAAAATTGTAATGCTTTTATTGGTTCTTTATCCAATTTTGGGAATTTACAAGTTACCAATTGGAGTAGACATCCCTATTAATTCTTTGCTATTTTTTTTCGTATTTATAGCCGTCATCACATCGAATAAAAAATTAATATTCAAGTACCCGCAAGGCTTTGTTATTTATTGGCTTTACATAAGTTTTGTATATCTATTTTTTTCAGATAGTTTCAAATTAACAATGCTTATTCCCGGCGGCTTGTCTTTTTGCTTATGGGTTATAGCTTTTTTAATTTGTGCTCAATATTTTGATTACAAACTATTTAGACGATATTATAAGATAGTTTTTATTGTCTGTGCTATAGTTTTTTACATACAGGAGATTTCTTACATATCAATTGGTTATAGGCCTATCTTCCTTTTGCCTTTACCATTATCTGGTGATACTGATTATAGTGAAATTTTAGCCAATTACATAAATTTAGATCGCTCATCTTGTTTTTTTAGGGAACCATCGCATTTTGCACAGTTTACTCTTCCGTTATTAGCCATTGAATTAATGGATCCACCCAAAATAAATAAATTGTTTACCCCTTTTTCTATTTTCTTAATTTTAACTCTAATATTCTTGCGTTCGGGAAATGGTTTTCTGGGGTTAATAATCCTTGTGGCTATTCGGTTATGGAGCTATATTAAGCATGTAAGATTAAGAACAAAGCTAATCACTATTTTTTTTATCATTCCGCTTATTTTGGCGTTGTCTGCTCTTTACATTAAAACTGAGCAAGGGGCAGATATCGCAAATCGTGCGACAGGAATAAGCACTGATGAAGACTCCAGTAGTTTTATGCGAACATTTAGAGGTTATTTCCTTTATGCGGATTTACCCACAATAAATAAAGTTTTTGGGACAAGTTTAGAAGAAATCCCCAAATATATAGCAAAAAGCAGAGTTTCATATTTATTTGTCAGTCCAAAGACTGGAGAACCTGACCAATATTTGAATGGTATCCAAACCATCTTGGTATCGAATGGTTTAGTGGGATTGTTATTGTTTCTAATAGTGTATTATAGACTTTCTAGTCATAATAATATGTTTTCAAAGTCTTTGGTTTATTTGTTTATTTCACTGCTTTTGATAGGCAACCTCTATTTGTCACATATAATGTTAATAAGTACGGTTGTACCTTGGTTAATTAAGAGAAATCGATTTCAATTATTTGAAAAGGGGGCAGATGCTGGCTTAAAACGTACTTAGCATTTTTATTATACACACTCTTACGTCATGAAGAATATTCTTTTTGTATATCATGCATCTAATATTGGTGGGGGGACATATTGTCTATTAAATATTCTAAAAGAGATAGATCGTCGTATTTATAAACCATGCGTTCTTCTGTGTGAGGATGGTGCTTTAGTTAATGAAATTAAAGCGTTGGGCATAGAGGTGTTTTTCATGGACTCTATGACACTGATTCCTTACAACAGACCAATATGGGGTAGAGGGGGCATGTCCGCTTACTTTAAAATAGTACGTTCTTTTACTGATTTCGATAATTTGCTTAACAAAATACGACCTGATGCAGTCTATTTTAATACGATGATGTTAGCATCCTATCTTGAAGTAGCAAAAAAGAAAGGATGTAAAACGATTATTCATCTTCGTGAACATTGGCCACATAACGAGCATGTAAAACAATTATCTAGACTACAGTCCACCATTTCATCTTATGCAGACAAGATAATTGCAATTAATAGTTATAGCGCATCTTTAATACCAAATAGAGAAGTTAAAATAGTATATGACTGGATTGACCTATCCAAACGTTATGAGTATCGCCCCTTTGACGATATATTTAAGGAGGATACTTCAAGATTAAAAGTATATCTTTTTACAGGGGGGCTTCAAGATATAAAAGGAGCTGCTGAAGTTATTGATGTTTTTAGAAAACGAATACTTGACAATAATAAGAGATTGCTTCTTGTTGGCGTTGAACCTCATCCCAATTATACAGGGCTAAAAAATAAGATTCGGTTATTTTTGTCTAAGGTGGGTATTAATGTATACGAATATAAGGTAAGAAACATGATTCAATCAGATCACAGAATTGTTTGTATACCAGCAACGTACGCCATAAGGCATATTATGGAGCAGGCTTATTGTAATTTGAGTTTTTTTACTATCCCCCACGCTAATTTGGCCTTAGCAGAAAGTATTATCGTAGGAACGGTGCCTGTCGCTGCGAGAACTGAAGAAAGTGTTGAGTATTCTGGTGGAGAGGAGTTTGCTTTACTTTTTGAGTTGGGTAATCAAGATGATATGATAAAAAAACTAAATGAACTTGATGAGAATTATGAGGTGATAAAAGTAAAGGTAAAAAAAGGCTCTCAAGCGATTTCGAAGATTTTTAACAAAGAGCGTAACGTAGCTTTATTACATAGTGTATTAGAGGATTTATTTGTAAATTAATTGCTTAAAGATATGGCTGACAACCCTAAGGTCTCACTAATAATCCCAGTAAAGGATAGAAAAGATTATTTGTATCATACGCTCCGCACATGTATGTCTCAAGACTATGAAAATTTCGAAATCATAGTGGCGGATGATGCTAGTACTGATGGTACGAAAGAGATGGTGCGTGCTATGGCAGTGATGGATTCAAGAATTACTTTCATAGATCGTCCTTTAAGAGTGGGTATGAGAGATAATTTTGAAGATGCCCTAAGTCGCATAAGAGAAGGTTATGTAATGGCCTTAGGAGGTGATGACGGCATTCTGCCAGGTGGTATTCGCCGGATGGTTAATAAATTTAAAGAGACTGGAACAAAACTTTTAACATGGTGTCCTCCTGAATATGCTTATCCTATGGATTATTATCCAAACGGCCATTTCTCAATATATTATAAGTCAAACTCCCATTGGGTGTCATCTAAAGAGTATCTTTCACGACAACCTCAAATTATGGCTTATATAAACGATATAGAATGTCCAATGTTCTATATCAAGGGCGCTGTTCATATTAGTTTGATAGAAAAAGTAAAATCAAGGACTAAAGATGGTCGCTTCTATTCTTGCCCAACTCCAGATGGATATTCGGGTATAGTTTTGGCTGGCGAAGTTGATAAATATTATTTCTCAGCAGAACCCTTTACTATCAACGGAGTAAGCCCATCTTCCCAGGGAATAGCATATATAAAAAAAGATAAAGATTCTGTTAATAATTCCAAAGAGTTTTTTAAATTCTCGGAGAATAAAAAAATGCATTCAGTCCTTGCTTCTCAACCGTATTCCCCCTTATTGTCATTAATGACAGTGGATTATTTGATGACTGCAAAAGATTTGCCAGGATGGGGAGGGGACTTTCCTGAAATTGATTTTAAGAAAGCCCTTAAAGTAGGAATAGATGAGATGGCTCATGACTACGATGACTCTCGTATGATGAGAGAAATCCTAATTATGGAAGAAATTGCTAAGCAGCACAATATTGTTGAGGAATATCACGAGATGTTAAGAACATCAAAGAAATATGCCGTTTCCAGAATGGACTATAAAACAGCAATAACACGTCAAAGGTTATATATTGATGTTCTTGATCTTGGCATCAATAATGTCTTTGATGCCTCTTATGCTGCTTACAACGTTATTAAACTAAAACAAAAATTTGGATTGATGTTTTATTTAAAGGCGCTTAAGAGATCGATAGAAGTATATCGCTTAAAGAAGACGAAAATAAGAGGCGATTTTTCTGAAGAACTTGCTTTCTTGAATAATCAAAAATAAACAAAGTGTATGATAAAGGTACTGCAAGTTCGTGAGACTCCAATTTCGAAGAGTGACGGTCTTGATGCAAATGTTCAAGGATTGATTAAATTATTCACGGGGGATGATATAGTTCACTTCCTTCCAACTACAGATTATACTGTTCATCATATTTCTTTGATCGGTCAGTCTTATATTGACAAAAAAGAGCTATGTAAAAGTATAGTCAAGAACAACCCCGATGTAATACATGTTCATGGTTCTTATTCTTTTACATTAGTCGTAGCCATAGGCTGTGCGAAAAAATACAATGTACCTATTGTATTGTCTCCACATTTTCATCCTTTTTGGTCTTTGAGAAGACCATTCATGGGAAAGTTGTTTTTTAATATCGTCACAAGAAATATCTTAAAAAAAGTAGATGCTGTATTTACAATAAATAATGAAGACACATCAATCTTTATGCGATATCATTCTAATGTTACGAAAATACCACATTGGTCAAAGTTCCCTCCAGAAAATGCGAATTCGGAGAAGGAAAAATCAATGATTCTGTTTGTCGGGCGTCTGGCTGAGTCAAACAAAGGATTTGATCATTTATGGCATCTTCCTGAAGGCAAATACCAGATTCATTGTGTCGGTAGCGGTGATATTAAACTTAGGTCAGATATGCATAAACACCTAAATATCTCAGACGCGGAGTTACATGAATTATACAAGAAAGCTTCATTACTTGTTGTTCCTTCAAGATACGAAGCTTTTTCTTATGCTACACTAGAGGCTCTAATGTGCGGAACTCCGGTTGTTTGTTCTGAAAGAGTGAGGATAGTCGATTATTTGGATGGAATAAGTGGATATCGTGTGTTTAATTATCATGATTATAATGATTTTGTGAAAGCTGTTGAAGAAACTATAGGGTGTTTTGTGGACGTTGACCGAGTTGTCTCGATTTTCTCACCTAATGTAATAAAGCAGAACTACAAAAATAGATACATCAAATTAGTAAAGTGATAAATGAAATTTTCTGTTTGTACATCGGTATATAAGAATGATCAACCGAAGTTCGTGAGGGTTGCCCTAGATAGCATGCTCGATAATCAGAGCGTGAAACCAGATGAAATTGTTTTGGTACAGGATGGGCCTGTGCCATACGAGTTATCGCGTTTATTGTTGGAATATAAGGATAAGTATGGGGACTTGATGAATATCATCAAACTGGAGAAGAATGGGGGGCTTGGTAATGCTTTGAAATTGGGAGTGGAGAATGCAAAATACGAGATTATTGCTCGCATGGATAGCGACGATATTTGCTTACCAGATAGATTTGAGAAACAACTTACTTATCTAAATTCTCATCCTGAATGTGATATCGTTGGTGGGCAGATGACTGAATTTATTGACTGCCCTGACAATATCATAGGTAGACGGGAAGTGCCGCTTACGAACGATGATATCTACCAATACATGAAGAGTCGTTGTGCTTTGAATCATGTTACAGTAATGTTCCGTAAAGATGCTGTGCTGAAAGCAGGTAACTATCAGGATTGGTTCTGGAATGAAGACTATTATCTATGGGTAAGAATGATGATGGCAGGCTGCAATTTTGCTAATATACCTAACGTTACTGTTAATGTTCGTAGTGGTGCAGACCAATATGCCAGACGTGGTGGAAAAAAATATTTTGATAGTGAGATTGGTATAAAGAAACTGATGTTGGATAATGGGATGATTTCTAAAAAGGAGTATTATATCAATTACGTGGAACGTTTCATCATACAACGCATGATGCCTAATAGTGTTCGTGGTTGGGTATTCCGTACATTTGCGAGAAATAAATGAGGTATGCTTTTAAAATTTCTATTTGATAGATTGGTTTCCTTTATTGGGTTGTTTTTTTTGTGGCCAGTACTGGCTATAGTGGCTATACTTGTTAAGATTAAAATGCCAGGAGGACCGGCCTTCTTTGTTCAGAAAAGAGTGGGTAAAGGTGGTAAGCTCTTTAACTGCCACAAATTTCGCACAATGACGGTTAAGCATAATGGTAGTTCGGTATCTGTGGCAGGCGATAGCCGCATAACTCCGCTTGGCGCAAAGCTTCGTCACTATAAATTGGATGAACTTCCTGGCCTTTGGGATGTTTTAATAGGTAACATGAGTTTTGTTGGCCCAAGACCGGATGTACCTGGGTATGCTGATAAGTTAGTAGGAGAGGACAGAGATGTGCTTAAACTTCGTCCAGGAATAACGGGACCGGCAACTTTGAAATATAGATTAGAAGATGAGATGATTTCTGAGTATGTTGCTCAGAAGCAAAAAGAGGGTGATGCGCGTCCTATGCAGGAGATTGCAGTAGATTATAACGATAATGTAATTTATCCTGACAAGGTAAGGATTAATTGTTATTACTATCGCCATTATTCTTTTATTAAGGACATACAAATGATATTCTGCACGGTGCTTGGTAAGAATATGAAATACGCAGGAGAGGTTATATAGTTTATATGACTAAAAAGAATTTAGAGGCTTTTCTGGCTTTGGTGAGAGCTGGGCTTTGGGAGCAAGAAGTCTGTCTTTTGCCATTTGGTGAGATTGATATTAAAGAGGTATATCGACTGGCTGAAGAGCAGTCTGTTGTGGGTCTAGTTGCTGCTGGTTTAGAACATATAGTTGATATTAAAGTACCTCAGGAGGTCGCTTTAACTTTTGTTGGAAATGCACTACAGTCAGAACAGCGTAATGCTGCCATGAATAAGTTTGTGGCAAAACTTATTGAATACCTACGACAAAAAGATGTATATACACTCCTTGTAAAAGGACAAGGTATCGCGCAATGTTATGAGCGTCCTCTTTGGCGGTCTTGTGGCGATGTGGATTTACTCCTGAGTGACAAAAATTTACGTGCGGCAAAAGAATACCTTTCACCTTTGGCTAGCAATGTGGATAAAGAAGAACCCTATGAACAGCATACAGCTATGACCGTTGATTCTTGGTCGGTAGAGCTTCACGGGAGTCTTCGTACAGGGGTAACGACTAAGATTGATAAAGGGATAGAGGACCTACAGAATAGCGTTTTTTATGGCGGAAACGTAAGGTCCTGGCTCAATGGGAATACTCAAGTATTCTTACCAAGTGCAGACATTGATGTCCTTTTTATATTTACTCATATATTGAAGCATTTCTTTAGGAATGGGATTGGTTTAAGGCAGATCTGTGATTGGTGCAGATTGCTGTGGACGTATAAGGATTCACTGAATCACGGATTATTGGAATCACGGATTCAGAAGATGGGTATTATGACAGAGTGGAAAGCATTCGCGTCATTAGCTGTGAAATATCTGGATATGCCAGTTGAAGCGATGCCATTGTATTCTGACGAAGAAAAGTGGAAGAAAAAGGCGGGTAAGATATTGGCTTTTATTATTAAGACAGGCAATTTCGGGCATAATAGAGACACTGGTTATTCCAAGAAATACCCCGCCCCTATAAGTAAGCTCATATCTTTTTATAGGCATACAAAAGATAGCGTTAGATATTTTACAATATTCCCTATGGATACAGTAAAGTCTTGGTGGAAAATGGTAAAATTTGGTTTTAGAGATTTAAAAGACTGATATGATTATAAATGATAGGGCTCTACGTGAACTATCTGCTAAAGCAAAGTTGTCTCCCAGACAAAGGCAAAATTTAGACCTGCGTAATTCGGATAAAGATAGTTCACAACGTATGCTAAACGCATTAGAACCGGGAACCGTGATACCCATCCACAGACATAAGGGCTCTAGTGAAACATGCGTTTGTGTCCGTGGTCACTTTGAAGAGTATTTCTATGATGAGAATGGCAATCTGACGGACACTATCGATATGGTTCCCGGAGGAGTGGTTTTGAATATAGAAGCAGGACAATGGCATAGCTTGAAGTGTCTTGAGAGCGGCACGGTGCTGTTTGAGGCAAAGGATGGCCCTTATCATCCGTTGGAAGAGGATGAGATAATGAATATGTAAAAAATTATATATTATGTCTGAAAGAAAGAGAATTTATCTTTGTCTGGCTCATATGAGCGAGGACGGAATGGAACAGAAGTACGTAAAGGAAGCTTTCGATACGAATTGGGTGGTGCCTCTGGGACCAAACGTGAATGGGTTTGAGAAGGACCTTGAAGAATTCGTTGGTGAGGGAAAGCGCGTCGTTGCTTTGTCGGCTGGTACTGCGGCGGTGCATTTGGGATTGTTAGCGGCTGGTGTGAAGGCTGGTGATGAGGTGATTGTACAGAGCTTTACGTTCTGTGCTTCAACACATCCTGTAACTTATCTTGGCGCAACACCTGTTTTGGTTGACTCCGAACCTGATACGTGGAATATAGACCCAGAATTGTTGGAAGAAGCTATAAAAGACCGCAAGGAGAAGACTGGCAAGTATCCAAAGGCCATTGTGCCTGTAGCATTGTATGGTATGCCGTACAAGGCTGACCGCATCATGGAGATTGCCAACAAGTATGGTATTCCTGTAGTAGAGGATGCCGCTGAGGGTTTTGGCTCACGGTATAAAGGTCAGGTGTTGGGCACATTCGGTAAGTATGGCGTACTGTCGTTCAATGGTAACAAGATGATTACGACTTCTGGCGGTGGTGCTTTGATTACAGAGGACGAAGACCATTGGCGCGAGATTATGATGTATGCCACTCAGTATCGTGAGAGCTATCCATACTATCAGCATGAGAAGATTGGATACAACTATCGAATGAGTAATATCTGTGCAGGTATTGGCCGTGGACAGATGACAGTGGTGAATGACCATATTGCGCATCATAAGCATGTTCAAGCCTTGTATGAACAGCTGTTGGCTGATGTTCCGGGAGTACATGTACACTCTCAGCCGAGCCTCACCCCCGTCCCCTCTCCAACGGGCGAGGGGAGTGTACCCGTTTATGACTCTAACTACTGGCTTTGCACCATAACAATTGATGAGAATGTGAAGGTGAAGGGTCAGGAGGATGCTTATAAGACTATCGTGACTGGTGCAGTCGGAGGTGCAGCAGGTGTAATCCATGCAGCAGAGTCTGCTCATACCGATTGTGAACCCAATGCTAACGTAGAAGCTATGCGCGTAGCACTTGATAAGGCACAGATAGAAGCACGTCCTGTATGGAAGCCAATGCACAAACAACCTTGCTACAAGGACGTTCCTGCATATGTGAATGGTGTTTCTGAAGGTCTCTTCAAGATTGGAATGTGCCTGCCGGCTGGTCCGTATGTGACGGATGATGATGTAAGGTACATCGTTGACACCATCAAGGAAAACATCATCGGATGAAGAGCCTTTTGA
>JAEEGI010003673.1_pt1 | contig 36411 bp, 39 predicted proteins | sample 8958751 | NCBI WGS metagenome assembly JAEEGI01 (sample SAMN16246545, study PRJNA631951) | gut metagenome | biome: gut microbiome; feature: rumen; material: KS-attached | host: Bos | place: Iran: Karaj | collected 2018-10 | reverse complement strand
TAATCCTTGCCGTCTTCTTCGCCGGGTCTCGGTGCTCTCGTTGTCATCGAAACGGAAAGCCAGTAATCATCGCTTTCGGAAAGGAGCTTCTTGATCACCGTTCCCTTACCGGCACCGGAAAAACCGGATATTACAACCAGAATTCCTTTATCCATGGTTACCTCCGCTGATACGGATTGCTCCGCTGCTTCGCAGCTCCCGCAATCCTACAGCTATTCGCAATCCGCTGATTTTATGCATCGCATAAAATCGCTACTTGCTCATACCTGTTAGGCTCGCATGATCATATTCGCTCTTTAACGCAAGCGTTATTCGCTTTATGATCAGCTCGCCTTTATCACTCTATATTCTGTATCTGTTCACGAATCTTCTCGATCTCTGTTTTAAGCTCGATGCCCTTGTTGGAGATCTCGAGATCGGTGGTCTTGGAAAGAGTGGTGTTGGCCTCTCTGTTCATCTCCTGTGCGATGAAGTCGAGCTTTCTTCCGACATCAGCATTTCCGGAGAGTTCCTTTTTCATGGTCTCGATATGTGAACGGAGTCTTACGATCTCCTCATCAACGCATACCTTGTCGGCAAATACGGTGACCTCGGTAAGAAGCCTTCCCTCATCAGGGGTGTTGTCTCCGAGTATCTCCTTTACCCTTGTATAGATCTTCTCCCTGTACTCATCAACGATCCTGGGAGATCTTTCCTGGATGAAATCGACAACGGAAAGAAGATTATCAAGCTTGGGGATGAGGTCCTTAACAAGGTTCTCGCCCTCTGCCGTTCTTGCTTCGACCATCTTCTCGCAGGCACCGTCCACGGCCTTCTTAAGTCCGGCCCAGAGCTCATCCTCATCATCGTTCTCCTCGATGACTTCGAACACGTCGGGAAAGCTTGCGAGCCTGGTCGCACGAAGGTCGTTCTCAAGACCGAATTCCTCGGATATCTCCTTTACGAATGCGGCATACTTGGAAGCAAGATCGTGGTTGTACTTAAGCTCTGCCTCAGACTCGGAAAGATTCTCATATGAGATATAGACATCCACCTTGCCGCGGCTCAGATACTTCTTGATCTCGGACCTTACATTTCCGTCAAGACATGACAAAGCCCTCGGTGTCTTTACCGAGAGATCCAGATACCTGTGATTGACGGACTTGAGCTCCACGGTGTATCTCTTGTTATTTTCTACGACCTCGGCCCTGCCGAAGCCGGTCATCGATCTAACCATAGCTGTCTCCAATCAAAACACGCGCTCCCGCACGCAAACAATGCGCTATTTATGCGCATACTATAAAATACCAAAAATCGCCTAAATCTTCAAGAAATTTAATATTTTGCGCGGGTCCTGCCGCTGAGAAAAAAGTCTCCTTTCCACGGCGCTAGGCGGAAATGCTTATTACTCCGATTATATACTTCTTGCCGCAGGCCTCTCACTTCGTTCGGGCCAGGCGAACTTTGTGAAACAAAGTTTTACGCATCTTCTCGCAAGCGCCTCGACGTCGACTTTTTTCTTCTGCGTCACCCGCGGACCTACTTATATTTCCTTGAGGGATGAGATGTCCGGGGCGATGGTCATTGAATAATTCGTGTAGTAGACAACAAATCCGGGCTTTGCTCCCGAAGGCTTCTTTACTTCCTTTTTCAGGACGTAGTCGATATCCACCTTGGACTGTTCACGGCCTGCGGAATAATATGCCGCAAGTGCCGCTGCCTCCTCAAATGCCCTGTCGGGAAGTTCTTCTCCGGGTTCCTTCACCTTGAGCACAACGTGCGATCCTGGGATCTTCTTGGCGTGGAACCACCAGTCGGCACCGACCGCAAATTTGAAGGTCAGCTGATCGTTCTGGATGTTGTTCCTGCCGACATAGATATCGTATCCGTCGGAGGAAATATAATGATAAGGCTCACCCTTAAGCTTTACGGGCTTACCCTTCTGCACATGTTCCCTGACATATCCCGCCTCGGAAAGCTCGCGTCTTATCCAGGCAAGGTCCTCTTCGCTCTCCGCGATGCCGATGCTTGCAAGGATGGATTCGAGATGCTCTATCCTTTCCCTGACATTCTCCGTCTGGACGGCAAGCGCTTCCGCGGTCCTTTTGAGCTTGGTATATCTGTCAAAATACTTTACCGCCGTCTCCTGAGCGGAAAGGGTCGGATCGAGCGGAATGGTCTCTTTTTCGTTCGTATAGTAATTGTCTACCGTGATCTCCTTAGCACCGGGCTCCGCCGAATAACCGAAAGCATTCAGAAGCTCTCCCCATATACGGTACTTGTCACGGTCCTCAGTCTTTTGAAGCTGCCTGGTCTGTTCATCCAGGGTGTGCGAATCCCTTTCGATCAGGGTCCTGACCACACGCTTCAGATCCGATGACTTCTGGTTCATCCTGACAAGGGACTGTTTCTCGGAATAATACTTCTCAAGAACTGTTGACATTGAGTCAATTGCTGAAACACTGTCCTCCGGGCCCCTGTACATATCGAGCGCAAACGCCGCATATTCCTGGGGTTTTCCGCCTGTGTAGGCGATGCAGGGAGAAAACTTTCCTGCCAGAATATGCTCCTTTAACGAAACAAGCGCCGAGACCAGTTTGCCCATCTCCTCATCCGAAAGCGAAGACACGGATGCATCCCCGTCCACCCCAGCATCAAATGCCGTTTCGTGTGCGGCCAGGGGTGAGAGTCCGGTAAAGGAAGTATAGATTCCCTTGAAAACAGGTCCGGGGTAAGAAGAAAGAATCCTTTTTATATCCTCCCCGGACGAAGAAAGCAGGTCAGCTTTCTCCATGGTATTCGGAATGAAATATTCCCTTCCCGGAAGAACTTCACGTACGGAGCTTACGGCAAGCGATACATGCTTGATGGAATCAATGATCCGCTCCGTTCCTTTATCGTCCTCGGTAAGAATGATGTTACTGTGCTTTCCCATTATCTCAGTGACAAGGCTCACACGCTTAACATCACCCATTTCATCGAGGTGCTCCGCATCTATCCTTATCGCCCTCTCAAGACCCGGCTGCGATACCGAGATGATCCTTCCTCCCTGAAGGCGCTTTCTGAGCACCATACAGAAATTCGGGGCATTAAGAGGGGATTTCTTGGAGCTTTCCGTGATGTAGACAAGCGGAAGCGAAGCATCCGCACTGAGAAGAAGCTTCAGATTTCCTTCCGGCGTATTTACCGTGATCTGAAGCTCGTCGCTTTCCGGCTGTGCAACCTTGGAGATTCGTCCGCCGGATAATCTTTTATTCAGTTCGCTGCAAAGTGCAGCCGTTGTGATACCGTCAAATGCCATTAAAGTAAATGTACTTTCTTTAAGATCGTAACTATCCTGCTTCCGCCGGGCATGGTCCTGAGCTCCGCTTCGGTAACGGAATCGAGAAGCAAAAGGAATACGAAATACACGGGAACCGCCACAGCTATCGCAGGCAGCACCGCAATCCTTTCATCGCATCCGCTGAGGAGCACAAGTCTGTAAACGCCGTACGCTATAAGGCTCATTGCTACGGATGAGGCAAGAGGCTTAACAATGGTCGTCTCCATCTCCTGCTTATATCCTATCGCTCTCCTTACGGCAAGCTGGTTGAGCACCGCCATCACTCCCGCGTAGAAGGTATAAGATATCGCTACCGCAAAAACATCAAGGTTCGTAAATCTTAAGAGAAGAACGAGCAGGATCGTCTGGAGCACAAGAGCGATCACCGCATTTATTATCGGGGTATTAAGCTTTCCGATCGACTGCAGGATCGACGAATTCAGGGTGGAAAGTGCGATGAGCACAACGGATACGGACAACGCCATGAGACTGTGCGAACCGAGTGCGATATTGGGTCTCGTATTGGGGAAAAGAAGGAGCATCACGGGTGCCGCGAAAGTAAAGAGACCGGCTGCACAGGGGATCGATATGAGCATGGTGCTCTTTACTCCCAGCGCGATCTTGGAACATGCGGACTTACTGTCCTTCTTAACGATGAATGCGGATACCGAAGGGATTATCGCCGCCGCCATCGCGGACGAAAATGCTATCGGGATATTCGAAAGGACCTGTGCCTTTCCGGAAAAGATACCCCAGTGTGCGGTCGCTTCAACCTGACGGAGTATGAGTTCCTCATCACTTAAGCTTCTCCAGACGGGATAGTATTCGGTGAAGATCTTGTTGTTGACCGGAGCAAAAACATTATAGACAGCCGTACTCAGGATAAAAGGAGTAACGACCTTCAGGATGGTCTTAAACACTTCCGGGAAAGAATCAAACTTTTCGTTTGGGTCCTCCGCAGCTCTTTTAAGGATCGCCTTACGGTTTACAAAATACATGATCGCCATAAAGACAAGAGCAGTCACAACGCCCATGCCGGTTCCGAGTGCGGATCCCTGCGCACCCCTTACACCTCTGAGGATCTGTCCCGCTTTGTCCGCAGGCTCTTCCATTGTCCCCATTGTGAGCTTTATGAACAGTGCCGCAGCTCCGACACTTACGATCGCATTTATTATCTGCTCAAGTATCTGTGACATCGAGGTCTGTGACAGCGACCTGTGTGCCTGAAAATAACCTCTGAGCACCCCCAGTATTCCGTATATGAATATCGTAGGAGCAAATACGCGCAGGACAGGAACGGCCGCATCCTGGACAAAAAGCGAAGCACCGAAATAAAGGACCATCGAAGCAGTAAGTCCCGCAATGAGCACATAGATAAATGCACCGAGAAAGATCCTGTGGGCATTCCTGTATTCTTTTAACGCAAGCTTCTGTGCGATGATCTTGGATATGGCGGAAGGTATGCTGTACGAAGAAACCAGAAGTATTATCGTATAGAAATTATACGCGGACTGATAATATCCGAGTCCGAGCTCGCCTATGATCGAGGAAAGAGGACCTCTGTACAAAAGTCCTATAATCCTGCTCACTATGCCGGCTATCGCAAGGAACGATGCCTGCATCACGAGATTATCATTTTTTTCGTTATTTACTACCGAAGTCATCAAAAACCGCTTTCAAAAAAACATTACCTCGGAATTATACTACAAAAGTCAATATCCGAGGTAACCGTGTTCCGCCATATATTTTGTCAGCTTTGCCTGGCCGAGTGCATTAAAATGCTGTGAATCGGCCCAGTCGGTCTCATTGTCTATACCTATCTCATCCAGTTCATAGAAAAGATTATGGTATTCGACTCCGTATTCTTCAGCCACTATTCCCACATGATTAAATATCCTCTGTCTCATTCCGAGATCCTGAATGCTTCCTTCTTCGCCCGGATACATTCCGTTAAAGGGAGCTGCGTACAGGATGAGCTTTACATTCTCTTCCTCACAGAGTTCTATCATCATCCTGAGATAGCGCTCCATCTCACCCGGCATCGGGTATATCTCATCCTCTCCGACAACGGGGATATCCTGATTAACATAGACATTGTACAGATGATATGCACCCCTGGAAGAGACGGGGAATCCCGAATAATCCGCCTCGGTCAGATCCTTCCATCTCGAATGGAACAGTCCCAGGTTAAGAATGTAATATATCCGGTCCTCGGGATCTATCAGATCCTCAAGTGCTTCCTTTCGCGCTTCGCAGCGGGGGAATCCGTCAAAGAAACAGTGATCCATTCCTTCAACGGTCATGAAGTCATTGGCACAGTACGACACCTCGAAGCAGATCACATCCGGTTGTCTTAATTCTATCGCTTCCATGGCGGCATAATATGACATCGGAACGGTCTGTGCACTCGAAGCGAGCATATATGATTCGATACCGTAATCGGAATACAGAAGGTCCGTATCGATCGTACAGAACTGATGCGAATTGCCGATGAAAACAATGTCCGCATGAGCAGGCTTCCACTTTACGAACATATCCTGGCAGCCCTCGTACTCCTTGTTTCTGAGCACCTTGTTTGCAGCAAGAAGACAGATGACGAGGATCGCATTGAAGATTATGAACTTTATCAGGATTCCTATCTTTTTACCCATAACCTTGATCAGAATTGGAAGTAGATAAATGCCGTGGCATCATACTGTTTGCCGTAGATGCCGAAGATAACAATGAAAAGAATTCCGGCAAGGAGGACAGCTCCCTGCACTATCTCGCTTCTTTCCGCAAAGAAAGCCGGAACATCAACCTTTTTGTTAATAAGCCTGTCGATCAGGATCATGATGAAGATCCCGATGATAAGCACGTTCATCTCCTTCGCATCAAGACCGAGCGTAAAGAGCGAACCGTCCGTAAGCTGCCAGAGGCCGAGTCCTCCGAACATATTTCTGATAAGATGAACCGCCTGTCTTGTACTGCCCGCACGGAAGATCATCCAGCATCCGGTCACGGTAAGGAATGTAACGACCTGCGCAAGAAGCCTGTACGACTTTTCGTCCCGCCTTCCGCCGAAGAAATTATCGGACATCAGAGTGCGGAACTTATTCCATACGGGTGATGCGATCTCTTCGAAAACTCTGAGCACTCCGTGGAGAAGTCCCCAGAAAACAAAATGCCATCCGGCACCGTGCCACAGTCCGCTCAGAAGAAAAACGATCATGATGTTGATATATTTTCTCGTCTTTCCTTTGCGGGATCCGCCGAGGGGAAAATACAGATAATCCCTGAACCATCCCGTAAGTGACATATGCCATCTGTCCCAGAAATCCCTTATGCCCGTGGCAAGGTAGGGAGTGTTGAAATTATCGCGAAGGGTAAAGCCCATCATCCGGGCAGCGCCAATCGCTATGTAGGTATAACCCGCAAAGTCGCAATATATCTGAACGGAAAAAAGAACTGCTGCAAGAAGCACGGAAAATCCCGCATACTCAAGATAATGCTCCGGGTCATAAACTGTATCGACCAAAATGGCTGCGCGGTCTGCGATCACCATCTTCATGAAATATCCGTAGAGCATGATGAACGCGCCCTTTTTGAAATCATCCATATTCATGAGAGGACGCTTATCGAGCTCACGTATCTGCTTAAGCAGATTTCCGCTTCTTTCGATGGGACCCGCAACGAGCTGGGGGAAGAATGAAACGAAAAGTGCATACCTGAAGATGTTCCTTTCGGGTTCATCCCCGCGGTAAACATCGATCAGATATCCGACTGCCTGGAATGTGTAAAAGGAAATACCGACGGGCAAAAGAAGGTCAAGAGGCCTTACCGCACCGGGTAAAAACCCGGATACCGTATCCGCAAAAAAATTGAAATATTTGAAAACAAAAAGAATACCGAAATTGATGACCAGTCCGCTTATCAGGACCGCACGCCTGCTGCCGGTCTTACCCTCAAACTTCGGAAGCGCCAGGGCGCAGAAATAAGTGACAAGGATCGATGAAGCAAGAAGAAGAACATAGACCGGATTCCAGCACATGTAGAAAAATATACTTGCCGCAAGCAGTATAAAAGTCCTTGCCTTAGCGGGAAGGACCATGTACAGTGCCAGACACACCGGGAAAAATATTAAAAAGGATAAGGAGTTGAAAAGCATCGGAACCGCTCCAAAATATTTTCAGAAAATATCAAATCCCAAACTCACGGGCACACCATAAAACGAACAAGATGGCCGCAAGGTTCAGAACCATAAATACGGGCACCAGGATGCGGAACTTAAGCTTTTTGGTCTTGTGCCTGAAAAACTTCATTCCGGCAAAGCTTCCGATCGCGCCTCCGATAAAACCCGTAAGCAGAAGCGTAAATTCCGGAATACGCCACCGGCCTTCCACAGCCTTCTGTTTGTCGATGCCATAGGCCGCAAACGAAACGACATTGATTATCAGAACATATATCCAAAAGAAAAAGAATATCTTATCCATCATCAGTCTTTCTTAACGGACTCCCTAACCAGCTTTCCCGCATCATCTGCCGGCAAAGGACGCCCCCAGATATATCCCTGGATATAATTGCATCCGATGTTATTAAGGGTCTCGATCTGGGATTCCTCCTCAACGCCTTCTGCGATAACGTTGAATCCCATCACGTGTCCGAGTGAGATGATAGCCGCAACATACTGCTTTGAGCTGTCGCTCGAATTCATCTTGTCGATGAACGACTTGTCTATCTTGAGAAGATGGGCGGGGAAATTGTTCAGATAGCTCAGTGACGAATAACCGGTTCCGAAATCATCGATAGCTATCTTGACTCCCATCTTGCGGATCTCATTGATGCAGTGCATCGCCTTTTCAACGGATTCAATCATTATCGATTCGGTTATCTCGAGTTCAAGCTGTCCCGCAGGGATACCGCTCGATGCGATCAGGTTGCTGACCTCCACGAGGAAATCCTTCTTCATCAGGTGCTTGACCGATACGTTAAGGCTGAGCATGACATCGGATCCCGTTTCCCTGATAAGATCTCCGACATAGGATGCCGCTTTTCTGAATACCGCCGAATCAACCCTGTCGATAAGTCCGGCCTTCTCCGCAACGGGAATGAAGTCCGCAGGTGAGATAAAGGATCCGTCCTCATCCTTCATACGTGCAAGAGCCTCAAAACCGCGAAGCTTATGATCCATGTCATACTGGGGCTGGAGCATGTAGTAGACGGTATCGTTATCAAGAGCATTCTTGATCTTGCTCTCCATCTCAAGGGTATTCTCCTTCTTCAGAAGATCCTTGGTGAATTTCTTGATATGTTCGCTGCTCGCTTCCTTCTTGACTTCCTGCATCGCAAGCATCGAATATGAGATCAGATTGTCCATATCGCCGCAGTCATAAGGGAATACCGAATAACCGAAGCTTGCGGTAAGGAAGAAATCATAACCGATATTGTCCATCTGATCCTTGAGCGCAGCTTCATACATCCTGATACTGTTCTGGATATCGTCGTCGGATTCGAACTCCCTGATGATAAGGGTAAACTCATCACCGCTGAGTCTGGATACGAAATCAAGTGTTCCGGAAGCCCCACCGTCGGCAACGGCTTTCCATCTCCTGGCCGCCTCGATCAGAACCTCGTTACCCACATCAAATCCCATTGTGTCATTGATCACCTTAAAACCGTTCATGTCAATCGAGACATTGGCAAAGGGTTCCTTCTTTCTGATGAGCTCTTCGATAAGCTCGGTCGTTGCAAACCAGTTGGGGAGACCGGTGAGTATATCGGTGACCGCCTGAACTCTCAGGCTCTCCTGATAATCATCCAGCTTTTTATTGTTCCTGTAGATAAGGATAACCATACCTACGGTCATAAGGTTTATGAAAACTCCGGGAAGGCTGGTGAGATTTTTTCCTAAGAAGACGCTCATCAGTACAATGGGGAGCTGAATGAGCAGGACGGTAAGCGAGGCAACAAAACCATGCTTTCCGTAGTAAACCGCAACAATGATTATGCAGACATTTGAGATCGATGAGAAAACGCCGGCGAAGGTATAAAACGGAAGTGCCCGTCCGCCTATCATTATCGACGCTCCGGAACTTGACGAAATGCTGATAATGAGATTACAGACAAAATACAGCACCAGAAGCGTCCAAAACAGGAATCTGGGTGCGGATTTTTTCAGAAAGTAGAGCCTGTCCAGTGTAGCCTGGATGGTTTTTCTCTCGGACTCAGTCTTCTTATTGGTCATACGATGTCTCTCCCCTCGAGTTATCGTGTATGCTCAAAAACATATTATAGCATTAAAAACAGGCTAAATATAGGAAAAAATCAGCTTTTTGAGGATTTCTGCTCCCTTTTTTTTGCAAAATAGAGTTCTTCCGTGGCAAGAGCCATCTTTGTGACGGAAAATTCGCATTTTTCGGGGTCCGGGTAGGTGTACCAGGTGTCCGTCAGGGTGTTTAAGTCGACACAGTCCCCGTACTTTCCCAGATATTCGTATTCTATATGGCAGGAATAAAGGGACGGAACGGTCTTGACCATCTCGTGCAAGTCGCCGTCCTTATCGGTCACCCTCACCTTAAATCCGTCCATATCGTGGACCATCATACCCGTCCCTATGGGAATATATCTCTTCGCATTGGGCAGGGAATCGACCCTGACCGGCAGCTCTCCGGTCGAATATGTCCCCTCTTCAACCTCGCGGCGCACGTTCTCCCTCTCCCACTCATACCAGTCGGGTATATGGGAAAATTCCGTTTCACCGCTTACGGCTTCAAGTTCGCCGAGCTCGGTCATATTCCACTGTTTTCCGCAGGCATCGCATTTAAGGACGGTGCCCTTTGAGGACATTTTGTATTCCTTTTTGCAGGCGGGGCACTGATAGAGAACCTTGTGAAGACCCTCGGCGCGTCCCTCGTAGGTTGTGCGTATGCCGCGCTCCTTCTGCCATGCAAAATCATCGTAAACAAAGCTTTCACGGATCTTATCGTTGATCTCATCAGGCGAAGCCTTCTTAAGATCCTCTGCGGAAAAGATCTGAGTGAATTCCGCTTCCGTGGGATTTACTCCTCTGTCATGAAGATTCCAGAAAGGCGAGTTGACGTGATGACCGTGACAGATAAGTGTGACAACGGGGACTCCAAGAAGCTTACAGAGTTTTCCGAGTGATTCGGGGAGAACGGCGGTGGTACCGCAAAGGGAATATCTTGCTTCGGGATAGATAATCGCAACATCCCCGTTTTTGATCGTACGGGTAAGCTGCTTTACGAGTGAGATGTCATTCGTGAATTTTCTTTTGCAGATACAGCCGACATCACGGAGGAGCTTTTCCCTTCCGATGAAGCCGTCTATCGCGACAACATAATTGGCCCTCCAGGGATAGATCGTCTTGGTGGCCACTTTGAAATCCATAAATGCATTGTGATTACAGAGCATCACAAAGGGAGGTTTGAGATCTGCGGGAATATTCTTTTTGATGATGCATCCGTGCTTTTTGACATCGGGCGCGCTTAAGATATAAGTGAGAGGTCGTAAATACCACTTCGTCCTTACTGGAGGCGCCTGCATATCAAATCTTACGAAATCCTGATCCTTCATCTGAAACTGTCTCCGGTGGAATTTCCGTAAAGAGTACCAATGTCCTCTTTTCAGATATTCTTATTATACAGGAAAAACGGTTTTTTGTGGTATAATCGTCTATGTGATATTGTTTTCACTTCTTATGAGGAAATAAGGTTCATGAAGTCTATTCAGACCAAAATCAGTGTAGCTATCACGGTCATGATGGTTCTCGCAACGGGAACCCTGATGATCACTGCCATGCTCAGAAACCGTACGCTTCTTGATTCTTATTCAGACAGAGTAATCCTTTCGACAACAGAGTACTATACCGAGGTTCTTAATGATGTCATAGCCGAAAACGAAGGCGATGACGAAGCTATGTATGCGGCTCTCAGGGAAAAGGCCGCAGGTTTCAGCGTTTACGGAAGCGGCACTGCGGGAATACTGAACCGTGACGGTGATGTCATATATCATTACAAACACCCCGAAGGACTTACCTTTGCGGACATGGCGGATGCGGTCAAAAAGCATTTCTCCTTCATACTCGGTCTTACAAAGGATGAACCCTCATGGCACTGGGGATACGACGGACGCAGGTCCAAGATAGTCGTCGAAGAGCTCTCAAACGGTCTTGTCTTCTATATGTCCATTCCGAGAAATGAAATCGCAGTCCCTCAGGCAAGACTTGTTTTCCAGCTTTTCATCACTTCGGTCATAATCGTTGCCATCGCACTCATCATCGGAATCCTCTGGGTCAAGTCCATCATCAAGCCTCTTACCAGGATGACTGAGACCGCCTTCAGATATTCAAACGGTGACTACTCGCAGATGATGGAGGTCGAATCCAACGACGAAGTCGGAAGACTTTCCAAGAGTCTTCAGAAAATGTCCAATGCGCTCACCGATCAGATCCGCATTGCGGATGAAGCCAATAAGGCAAAATCCAATTTCCTTTCCAACATGTCTCACGAGATCAGGACTCCCATCACTGCTGTCCTCGGTTTCAATGAGATGATCCTCAGGGAAGCGGACAATAAGGAGATCCTTCTTTACGCCGAAAACATCAAGACCGCGGGAAATACTCTTCTCGGTCTCATAAACGACATTCTTGATTTTTCGAAGATCGAAGCGGGCAAGGTCGAGATCATTCCCGTCGATTACGATATGTCATCCGTTCTTAACAATCTTGTCAACATGGCAAGAGTAAGGGCGGAGGGCAAGAACCTTGATCTCAGGTTTGATTTCGACAAGGATCTTCCGAGGATACTAAACGGTGATGAAGTACGCATCAAGCAGATCATCACCAATATCCTCACCAATGCCGTAAAATACACCGAAAAAGGTTCGGTCACCTTCACGATGGGATTTGAAAAGGATCCCGAAGACAGCGACTCCGTGTTCCTCAAGGTATCCGTAAGGGACACCGGTATCGGAATCAAAAAGGAAGACATGGAAAAGCTCTTCTCCAAATTCGAGAGGATCGAGGAAAAGAGAAACAGAAATATCGAAGGCACAGGCCTCGGAATGAACATCACGCAGAGCCTTCTGGGCATGATGGATTCAAAGCTCGAGGTCGAGAGTGTATACGGAGAAGGATCGACATTCTCATTTAAGCTGAGGCAAAAGGTCGTAAAGTGGGAGCCTCTCGGCAACTACAAGGACACCTACAATGCCAACATCGGAACAAGGGACCGTTACAGGGTTTCCTTTACCGCAAGGAACGCTCACATCCTTATGGTCGACGACAATACCACGAACCTCATGGTATTCAGAAATCTCCTCAAGCAGACCCATGTCAGGATCGACACTGCGATAAGCGGCGACGAATGCATCAATATGTGCTGTGAGACCAAGTACGACATCATATTCCTCGATCATATGATGCCCGGAAAGGACGGAATCGAAACGCTCCACGACCTGCAGAACATGGAAGGTTCTCTCAACAGGGAAACGCCTTTCATATGCCTTACCGCAAATGCGATCTCGGGAGCACGTGAGGAATACATCCGCGAGGGCTTTAACGACTACATGACTAAGCCCATCGATCCCATCAAGCTCGAAGAAAAGATGACCGAGTACCTGCCCGCGGACAAGATTGACAAACCCGAAGAGCCTTCGGATCCTTCGGAAAGCATGGTCATGGAATTTTCCGGAAAGTATGCGGACGATCTTCCCGATTTCAGGGCTCCCGGCAATCTCGATCTTCTCGAAGACCAGGATCTCATCGATGTTGGCGTCGGAATCAGGCACTGCGGATATGACGACCTGTATCTGGATGTTCTGGGTTCATACTTCGAATCGATCAAGGAGTCCAAAAAGAAGCTCGCCGATTTCCTCGAAAAGGAAGACCTCAAGAACTATATGATCAGGATCCACTCCGTAAAGAGTTCATCCAAGACCATCGGTGCTCTCGCACTCGGAGAAAAAGCCGCACGTCTCGAACAGGCGGCCAGGGAGGACGATATCGATTTCATCAGGGCAAAGCATGAAGAATTCATCGCCGACTATGATGCGGTCGGAAAGCTCCTCAGAAAAGCATTAAACGGATAAGGAAAAGAAAGAAATGAAAGTAATCAACAGAAACGCACTCAAATACATTGCGATCGTCGCAATGCTGATCGACCACATCGCCTGGGCATTCGTTCCCACGGGAAGCGTACTCGGACAGGTAATGCACTTCTTCGGAAGACTGACCGGACCCACCATGGCCTATATGCTCTATGAAGGCTATATCCACACAAAGAACGTAAAAAAATACGCGATCCGTCTCGGAGTATTTGCACTCCTCTCCTGGATCCCGTATTCATTGTTCGAAACCGGAGCATGGTACTATCCGCAGTTCGGAGTCATATTCACGCTGTTCCTTTCACTGCTTGTACTGTGCATGTGGGACAAGACAAACCTTCCCAAGGCGGTAAAGGTCATACTCGTCGTGATCGCATGCATTCTGTCCGTCCTCGGAGACTGGCCGATCTTCGATATACTTTGGCCTCTTTTCCTGTTCATCTACAGGGATAATTACAAAAAACAGTGGCTCTCTTTCTATATCATTATCATAGTCGAAGTTGTGGTAATAGGGCTTCCCAGCTTCATTATCGGCAAGCCGCTTACCGCAATATGTCATCTTGGCGCATTCATGGTGCCGCCGATCCTCATGTATCTCTACAACGGAGAACCGGGCAGCAGGAATGCATTCCACAAATGGTTCTTCTATGTCTTCTATCCTCTGCACCTGTTAATTATCTGGGCACTGAAGACATATGTATTCTGACCGGTATCAGACTTCGTAATCGAAACAGCTTCTGTTCTTAACGAAAGGTCTTACCTTTCCCTCTGCTACGGCAACATGCGCAGGATGCACTGTATAACCATTCAGTGCATCCTCGTTTTCAAATAAGGAGTCGAGCATGAGGTCGCTGTTGGAGCTTGCAAGGCCGATCGTGTTGACCTTGATCTCGACGATGCCGGGAACCACTCCCTTAAGGCCCTCGAGGCCTTCTTTTATTTCTGCGATGATCTTAGCTTTCTCATCACCAACAAATTCTTCCTTTAAAGTCCAGACAATTACATGACGTACCATATATACCTCCTATAAACTATTACACGGGTCCTGCCATGGACATGCAAGTACATCCTTGTACTTGCAACCATGTCTTTCTGACATCCTGTCAGCAGAGAAAAAAGTCTCCTTACCACGGCGCCAGGCGGAAATTCTAACACTACACATTTTAAAATTCATGCCGCAGGTTTATGTTTTCTGATTCCGCAAGCGGATCAGAAAATCATAAACCAGGCGGCCGAATTTCTCGCAGGCGCCTCGACGGAGACTTTTTTCTTCACGCGCCACCCGTGGACCAAGTTATTAGGTATTATACAGCATCTTCCTTGAGGGCTTCAATAATGGTGTCGTCCTTAATTTTATTAATGCTGAGGGCCATGCTGAGGGCGATGACGAGGAAGACGACGACCGTTACGATGAGGAACATGAGCCAGTCGGGATTAAAGGTGAAGAGCTTCTCGTTGAAGGAGCTGTACATCAGGTAACAGAGGGCAAGTGAGACAGGGAGACCGTAAAGGAGGGCTTTGATGCCGTAAAGGAAAGTTTCGAGCCTGAGCATCTTTTTGAATCCTCCGCTTGTAAGGCCGACCGATCTGTACATCGCGAATTCCTTTCTCCTGAGGATGATACCGGTGGAGATGGTATTTATGATGTTGGCGATGGCGATCAGCGTAAGCAGTGCGGTAAAGCCGTACATTGCGGTATTGAGCATGAGTGTGACGGTGTTCATAGCCTCAAACGCATTGACCATATCATAGACACTGTAATGTGAATAATCGCCTTCCGCAAACATCTCGTAGAGCTCATCGACAAGTTCTTCGTGATACTGAGTCTCAACACCGAACTCACATGACAGATAATCGGGGCCTATCGTCTCATAAGCTCTGGGATAATATTCCGATGCAGGAACATAAGCTGTGGCATTTCCCTTGGGAGAAAGCTCGAAGAGATAATTTCCACTGTCATATTTCACCAGATCTGCGATCTCAACGACGGGAGGATACCCTTCTGTTCTATCGTAGCGCAGGTACTGTCCGATAATGCCTTCATTAAAAAGCTCGCTGGGATGCTTTTCACGGAACAGGTCGTTTAATACCACCGCACGCAGGGTGCCGTCATGATACTTTGAAACATCGAGTCCGTTGTCTGTAAGCAGCTTATCAAAATCTGCATCGTCAACAATGATAAGAGTAAAGTCATCAAGTGACAGATCCTTGAATTTACCGTTACGGAAAGCAGGATCGGCGATAGCGGTATCAGCAACTATGGTACCTCTTTCGGGATTCGGATTAAATGCGTAATTGAGAATATCCGCATAATAGACCTTATCGATCTTTTCCGTATTTTCAAGCATGCCGCGGACTTCGTCTCTTTCGTCATACGCACACGTTACCATGAGCTCGCAGGGAAGGCTGAAATCGTAGCGATTGACCCTGTTTATCGAGTCACTGAAGTAACTGATGGTAAGGAAAAGAATGACCGATGCGGAGATCGTGAAGGTTATTACCTTGCCCTTGATACCGTTTCGCTTAATGTTCTTGTAAGCAAGCTCGCCTTCATAACCGAAGATCTTGCGGATCAGAGGATTTACACGAAGCTTCTTTGCTTTGACTTTGATAACATTGCTTTCCCTGAGTGCATCTATGGGCATTACCCTTGCTGCCTTGATCGCCGGGGTGAACGAAGAGATCAGGATCGTGACCGTTGCAAGGAGGATTATCAGAAGAACCACCTCAGGCTTTATAACTATCGGGACACCGCCCGAAAGTCCTTCCACCCCCATGATCATTCCGTTGTTTATCATCCTGCTTCCGAGAACATACAGTGTAACCTTGGTGCCGATATATCCGAGGATAAGTCCGAGAGGAATACCGATGATTCCCAGGATAAGTCCTTCAAAATAGATTGATGCTCTCTTCTGTCTTGCGGTGGCTCCGACGCTTGCGAGCATTCCCAGATAGCGCATTCTTTCCGTAAGTGACATTCCGATCGAGTTATAGATGAGAATAACGCTCGTTGCAACGACTATCGCAAGTCCCATTGCCATAAGAATGAAGAATCTTCGGTATACTCCGCCGCTTCCTTCAAAAGCAAAATAGCTTATGAGAAGTTCCGAATCAAAATAATAATCATCTATTCCGTATTCGGATACGATTCCCTTAAGAACCTTAAGGGAGTTAGGGCCGGGATGCTTAAGTGTGATATATACATCGGTATCTTCCACAGCGGGAAAATATCCCGGATCCATTCCGCGGAGGATATCATATCCGTTTGTGGGGAAATTTCCGTGAAGGATCGCCGTCACCGTAACAGTTTCCGTAGAAGAGTATTCAAACTGTTCTATTGACTGATACGCTCCCGCCATATAGGTGAGTGAATCTTCGTCCGTGAAATATCTGTAGCCCTGTTCATAGGTAAGTGTGTCGCCGGGCTTTATATCCAGATGATTGTCTTCAAGGAACGCGGCCTCTACGGCTGCCTCATCGGAAGATGTGGGGAATGTTCCCTCATAATCGCATACAACTCTCTGGGAAAAATAATCGATGCCTACATGTGCGACATTTCCTATCCTGAATCTGTCTTCAAGTCCGTTATCAAGCCTTACGCCGCTTATGGTAGCGTCGGTATTGATCACACCGACCATGGAAATATTATCATCATTTACAAGAGCATTTACCTGTTCCGGAGTAAGATCGCAGAATGTTGCAACGATATCTCCGCTTCTGTACTTTTCGATCGTTCCGAAGTAGCTGAAGAAAGAAAAGATACCGAGCAGTATCGCACTGATAAGTGAAGTCGAAACCGCAATGCCCAGTATGGTGACGACGGATCTCTTCTTGTTTCCGAGAAGATGCCTTACGGTAAGCTTATTTACGATATTCATTCAGCCATCACCCCCGATCCTTTGGAATCCCTGGTGATACGGCCGTCTTCAATCGTGATGACCCTGTCAGCGGAAAGCGCGATCCTCTCATCATGTGTGATGATGATGACGGTCTGATTGTTTTCTTTGTTGAACTTACGTAAAAGAGAGATTATCTCCTTGCTGTTTTCGGAATCGAGGTTTCCTGTGGGCTCATCCGCAAGCAGAAGTGCGGGATGGTTCATGAGAGCACGTCCGATGGATACTCTCTGCTGCTGGCCTCCGGAAAGCTGGTTCGGAAGATGTGCAAGTCTGTCTTTCATTCCGAGCTTATCGACGATATCATCCAAAAGCTTTTTGTCGGGCTTTTTTCCGTCGAGCAGAATGGGAAGCGTCATATTCTCTTCTACGTTAAGAATGGGAATGAGATTATAGAACTGATAGATAAGTCCGATGTTTCTTCTGCGGAAGATAGCAAGCTTGGTCTCATCAAGCTGTCCGATATCGGTTCCCGCGATGTTGACGATGCCCGAAGTGGGAACATCGACTCCGCCGAGGATATGCATGAGAGTCGACTTACCCGATCCGGAAGGACCGACTATGGCAACAAACTCTCCCTGCTCCACATCGAAGGAAACATCTTTAAGAGCATCGACTCTTGTTTCTCCGCTGCCGTATACTTTACAAAGATTTTTGATCTCAAGAATATTCATTTATGATTATCTCCTTTCTCTTGGAGTTACCGCAGATCATTCGCTAACTCATTTTCAATCTGAGAAAAGGATAACCTTTCTGTCTTACTGTCAAGTGACTATTTTATTACAATTTTGTCACATTAGACGATCGTCTTATAGAATCTGACCCTGAACGCAGTTCCCTCGCCCTCTTTGCTGTTTACGAGGATGTCACCGTGCTGGCCTTCCATGATGGATTTTGCGAGTGCAAGGCCTATTCCGACACTGTCCTTGCCAGCATTCTTTCCCTTATAGAATCTTTCGAATATGTGAGGTATATCTTCCTCTGCGATTCCGCAGCCGGTATCCTTTATGACTATCTGTGTGAAGAGATTTGTTTCTTCGCAGGTAATATCCAGTCTTCCGCCCTCTTCCATATGTTCGATGCAGTTCTTGACGATGTTCTGTACAGCCTCGACAGTCCAGTTCCTGTCACACTTTATGACAAAGTCACCGGTTGAAATGCCGCATTCGATATTCTTTATATCCATCTGTACTTCGAAGGGTTTTATGATCTCGGAGATCAGGGGCTTTGCGAGCACTTCTTCAGGCTTCATCACGATCGTGCCCGCATCTATCTTCGAAAGCTTAAGAAGAGTCTGCACAAGCCAGTTCATGCGGTCAAGCTGCCCCGACTGGGTCTTTAAAAACTCCGCACGTTTTTCGGGATCCTCTTCGGATCCGAGAAGATCGTTCATCACCATCATGGATGTAAGAGGTGTTTTGAGCTGGTGCGAGATATCAGCAATCGCATCCGAAAGAGCCTTCTTATCACCCGCAAGAAGTTCCTTCTGGTAATAAAGTGTGGTGGTCACCTTATAGATGTTGTTCCTCAGGATCGAGAGTTCTCCCTCCTGCTGGTCATTGATATCAGGAGTTTCTCCGCCGGCAAGGACCTTGACTAGATACGAATCAAGCTCCGCTATATCCTCATACCTCTTCTTCGTAAAAAAATAATACATTGCAATGATCGCAGCTCCCGGAAGGAAGGTTATGACAAATGCGATCCATCCGAGTAAAATACTCGCACATACAGACGCAGCAACCGTAAGGCAGGCTGCTGCGATCATCATGCGTTTGAATTCCCTGTTCTTAAGCATTAAATAAGTCTCCGCTATTCGACGATATATCCGAGTCCTCTCACCGTCTTTATGATCTTCGGATCTGCGGGATCTTCTTCTATCTTGTCCCTCAGTCTCTTAATGTAAACGGTAAGCGTGTTGTCATTGACAAAATCCCCGCTCACATCCCACATATCCTCAAGAAGCTTTGTTCTCGACATGACCACTCCGCGGTTTGAGCAAAAAGCAAGAAGCAGGCGGTATTCGAGAGCCGTAAGTTCTACCTGCTCTTCATTTCCGTTTTCTTTTACGCAGGTAACCCTGGCACCTGCGGTGTGGATCCTGATATTGCGGATCTCGATCACGCCTTCGGCATCGCGGGTATCTGCAACCGATGATCTTGAACTGCGCCTTAAGACGGTCTTGATCCTCGCCATAAGCTCGTTAACCCTGAAGGGCTTGCAGATATAATCATCCGCACCCATCTCAAGTCCCATTACGACACTGACCTCCGCATCGCTTGCCGTAAGAAATATCACGGGGAGGTCACCCTTATCTTTTACCGCTTTGCAGACATCATATCCGTTTCCGTCGGGAAGATTTATATCGAGAATGTACAGATCGAAGTCATCCTTCTTAACCCTTGAAAGCGCATCCTTTACGGTCTTCGAAAGAACGGTCTCATAGCCTTCCTTTTCAAGGGAATACTTAAGTCCCATTCCTATCGCATCATCGTCTTCAAGAAGAAATATTTTCATCGTTACTCCCGTGAAACAGCGTAAGCCGTCCCACCTGTTTTAGTTAATTATCCTGAGTGCTTCCGCCATCTCGCGCGTTGTAAATGCACAGAGCCTGACATCCACATCCGCATCCGGAAAGTCTGCGTTAAATCTGTCGTAAGCCCTGAGGCACTGTCTTGCGGATTCCGCTGCAGGTTCATCGAGATCACCCGAGAATATGCCTGCGCTTATCAGCGGAAATGCAATGCTGTGGTAACCGTTATCCTTAAGCACCACAAGCGAATTATAGTATGCATCACAAAGCGCATCAAAAGCATCCGGAGTTGCCCTGAAATCGGGTCCCACCGCATGGATTATGGCTTTGCAGTTAGTCATGTTAAAGGAAGGAGTGATGACGGCATCACCGTCATTTAAAGGAGTGCTGTGCTTTCTGCACGCATTTATCAGCTCAAGCGGTCCCGCCGCCTGAAAGATCACGCCGCAGATTCCTCCGCCCGCGCGAAGATATTTATTGGCCGCATTTACGACTGCGTCAACTTCGAGATCGGCACATGATGCATTTACAAGTTCTATCCTGCTCATAAAGCCTCCTTTTGCTGAAAGCGAAACAGTTCACTTCTGCGACCAGTGAATGAACTTCCAGAACAATCTCCAGACCATTCTCCATAGGATATAAGCGGCTACTCCGATGATCGGAGCGATCCACAGAGGCTTACCTATCAGCCACATTACCGGAAGTGCAATGACCGTTACGATAGCGATCCTGTACAGTGCGGTTACGATCCACAGGATACCCACCAATGCTCCGCCGAGTCTTTCTTCTCTTTTTTCCTGCTCGGTATCCTTTTTCGGATACGAAAGCCTGCTTCTGTTTTCCATAAAGTTATCTCTGCGGAAGCCGTCCCGGACATGCAAGTAAATCCCTGTACTTGCAACCATGTCTTTGGGACATCCTGTCCCCCTGTTTACAGTTTGAATGCGGTGCCGGTAAACAGTGCGACCTTTGTTCCGAGTTCGTCATAAATGTCAACACTCGCCACGGTAGTGCTCCTGCCCGTTTTGATGCAGGAGGACCTGGCATAGAGCTTCTTTCCTTTTGCACCGGACAGATAATTGATACTGACCTGTGCGGCAACGGAAGGCTTATGGATGTTGTTGACCAGAACGGCAAAGGCAAGATCGGCAAGGGTAAATATGGCGCCGCCCATTATTCCGCCGTTTGCATTCTTATGATCGTCCGTAAGCTCCACGCTGCAGATGACTTCGTCATCCGAAAACGACTCGACCTGCATGCCCGCGTTGGTCGCAAATTTATCGTTCTTAAAATACTCTCTTACTTCTTCCAAAGACGAGAAGGTCATTACTCTACCCTTTCAAAAACAAAAGCTAAGGCATCATCGCCTTCGCCCGTAACATAAGTGAAGATATCTCCTTTAAAAGTCACACTCTGAAATACGAAATCATTTACCATAAAGTCGTATTTCCCGTCACCTTTATCCACAACATTAAGGTCAAAGGAAATATCATTTCCGAGAAGTGTACAGTTATAAGTCGCTGTTTCACCTTCGATATGATAGGTTTCAACAATTCCCTTTTCCTCAAGCTGTTCGCGCGTAAGAACAACTCCGCCGGTATCCGTTTCGCTTCTTATGATCCAGTCGCCGTCAAGGCTTTTCCTTCCGCATCCCGCGAGCACTGCCATCATGATCGTCATCAGCATGATGACAGAAATTAATCTTATCTTTTTCAACACAAATACTCCTGCAGTCATCCCTTAAATTCAGATCTTTCCTTCTTTGAGCAGTCTTAAGAATATATCGGCGATCTTCGGATCGAAGATCTTGCTCCAGGTGCTTCCTCTGGGGATTGCCTTGACAGTTAATTCAAAACGTTTTATTCCAAAGTATATTGAAGCCACTCATACTTAAGCCTGCTGCCCTCACAGATCTCCGGAGGGAGAAGGGCTCTTGCGACAAGCTTTATTTCATCGGATTCGATATCCGTCCTTTTAAGATTTGCATAATCGCCGTCGATGCCGACGACCTCATAATAAAATGTTTCCATCAGCTTTCACCGCTCCATTTAGCCTTGGTATCCTTCCATTCACGATACTTGCGAAGATCCATTTCCGCACCGCTCTTTAGTACGTGGATGATCATCGTCGCATCATCGGTGTAGCCCGTAATAGGGATCACATCGGGGATAAGGTCGAAGGGCGAAATGATATAGATGAGCACACACAAAAACGTTGTGACGGTTCCGGGCTGGATTCCCGTGTACTCCTTTTTGATATAGGAATCGGTAAGATCGAGCATGGTGACAAGCTTATCGTATACTTCACTGAGCACGGGATTGCCCGTAGTCTTAAGAAGGAAAGCTTCAAATCTGGTCTTGAATCTTTCCCACTTGGCAGGATCGTTCATAAGCTCCTGTGCCTGATCCGCTTTCGAATCAAGCGCCTTTCTCAGTTCATCCTTGGTGAATTCTTTCATATCCGTTGCCCCTTATAATTGTTTCCCCCTCAATTATCAGGTACAGATCGAACTACCTATTTATACGTCCGTCCTGCGGACAAGCTTACCATATATTGTAACACCACAGACCGTTACTATTCCATAATCCGTTCATTTCATGATATTATCTATCTTAAAGAAACGGAGGATACGCATATGAACATCTTATCGGACATATCTCTGCTCATTCAGACAGCTGTAAATATCTTCGTATTGATACTCGGCATACTGGTCATCAAAAGCATTGAAAAGAAAACCTGCGACCTTGGAATATCCTTCATTGCCACTTCGCTGGCGGCAATGCTGCCTATCCTTGTTTCTTTTCTGAAGATCACGTATTCTTCGCCACTGTACTATCCGGTCAATATAGCACTCGCGATCATGACGTTCGTTCTGACACTGGCCAATTATTTCTTCATTTGCAGATATATAGATAAAAGCTATGGCCTTAGGAAGATATATCTTCCCGTGATGATCATTCTTATTGCTTCGAAAGCTGTAAATATCTGCATGAACCTTATATCAGCTAAAATCTTTGATTCACCCGAAGATTACTCGTCCGGAAGATATTATACCGGGATGATGATATCCGATACCGTCTCAGTATTGTTCAACTTAGCTATCCTGATCATCATAATTGCTGCATTCTATCGCAATTCAAAGTCCGAGAATGTGATCCCCGCTGCATGGGCCGTTATGCTGATCCTGCCGGTCCGCATCTTGATAAGCTACGCCCATACTATGTTTGCCCTTCACGCTTTGAAGCTTTCTCTCAAAATGAATGAAGATGAGATTGGCAATATATATTTAAAATTTGCCGAAAACTATCCGACGGTTGCCGATCTCATAAGCATCATACTGTCACTTGCGGCAATGGCGCTTCCTGTCTACGTATTCGTCATGACGGAAAAAGCCGCCAAAAAAGCCGAATGATCATTCGTTCCTTACAAATTCTTCGATCTTCGTAAGCACGGTCTCAAGTGTCTTGAGATCGCTCTTAAGGCTTCCACGCTCAAGTGAATGATTGTATCCGCCCGTGATGACGCTGAGATCTACACCGAGCCTTTCGGCCATTCTGCGCACCTTTCCCAGATCCGACCACAGATCGGAATCGCCGATAAATGCAATGACATTATCGGAGCCGAATGCGAAAGACTTCTCTACCGGAGTAAGCCATATCTGCCTTGCACCGAGTCCGTTATCCGCGACATACTTTGCCGAAGCTATCGTGCCGAGGCTCTTTCCCACGAAGATAACATCCGTATAAGGAGCAAAATCAATGCCCGACAGCTGTTCGCGGGTCTGTTCACAGGCAAGCTGGACCGCGAGCTTTTTCAGCTCGTCGTCCTCAAGTATATCCGCAGGCATATCGTGAAATTCGACATATACTGTCTCAAATCCGTTATTCTTAAGTATCCTGCCTGAATAATAAAGAAGCGGCCTGTCCTTGCCATATCCGATACCGGGTATGATCACAGCAAGTTTTTTCGGATTCTTAGTTCTGGGCATATGGCTCCTTTCATCAAAAGTTCACAGTATTACTATTATATACCATTCAGGCTATTTTAACTAATCCTCTCCGACAAGATGCACCTTTCTGAAATCATGGCCCACCGCCGGCAGGAACTTTCCGATCACATCCGCCGTCTTCATCTTAAGGCTCGATGTGTTTACGCAGGGGTGGCACCCCAGAAACTCTCCCTCAAGCACATCCTCATCGATAAGCAGCTGCACGTTCCCGCCCTTATCATTCATCAGTCCCATGACGCTCACAGAACCGGGCTCTATATCCAGATATTTGAGCATATCTTCCGCATCCGCAAAAGAAAGCCTTGCCGATCCTATCTGTGCGGACAGCTCCTTAGTCTTGAACTTCTTGTCACCCGGCATCATCAGAAGATAAAACGCGGTCTTTTGTCTGTTGCATAAAAAAAGATTCTTGCATATGATCACGCCCAGAACCGCATCTATCTCAAAGCAGGCCTCCATATTGTCGGCGCGCTCGTGGTCCGTTCTGAAATATTCTATTCCGAGCTCATCGAGAAGATCATAGGTCCTGATCTCCCTTTCGAGCCTTCCTTCCGTATTATCGGGTCTGCCTTTAAACAGTTCCATCTTCAACTCCATTGAACGAGGGGACGGTTCCTCCGTTCACCCCACAATCTCCCTGATCCTGTCCCAGCTTACGCAGCGCTCGTATCCTTCACTGAGCTCGCACTCCCTGTTCCACGGCCTGTCATAGACCAGTACCTTCAGATCCGGGAGATGTTCAAAGAACCTGAATGCCGCCGGAGAATCCTCCACCGCGTAATCGAACTTCATTTTGTAATAATCTTCGAGTTCAAGATTATATTCATTTACCTTATAAAAAGAGTCCCTTCCGTACTTATTAAGGAAATACACCTGCGCTCTTTCAAGTCCGTGCTCATCCAGCCACTTGCGGGAAGCTTCATAAGCGCTGTACGGACGACCCGTGATCACGCTGACTTCGAACCCTCGGTCGATCCACTCGTTCAGAACCTTCGAAGCTCCGGGTGTCTCTTCATACGAAAGCAGAACCTCGGGAAGGTGTCCCTCAGCCATAAGCCTTTCGTATTCTTCATCCGTCAGGTCAAAAGACTGCTGAAGGTTGAAGAAACGTACCTTCTCATATGGAACCTTCTTCCCGAAAAGCCTGTCGGCGATATGAGTAAACTCCTTCGCGGTCTCGCACAGACAGTCATCAAAATCCACGTAGATCTTCATATAATTTGATCAGTCCTTATCTTGCTGCATTAAGGTGCATGAAGGAACGGTTCCTCCGTTCAACCGTCTTTTAATCCGTCATCGGGTCTTGCGCTGAATGCACCGACCTCGATCGAAGAATCCGTATTGATGATGATCTGTGCATATGGCTCAACAGCCTGCTCATATTCCGGCCACCCGTGATCCGCAAATATCAGTCCCGAAGCAGTCGACAAATATACTTTGCCGTCTTCGAAATAAATCCCTATCTGGTCAGTCCATACGATGTCTTCAAGATCATCCTCTCCGTCAAGTCCTTCGACATAAACAAGAGGTCCGTCTTCATTAATGATCGATACCGTCAGGATTCTTGATTCGGAATCATAGGAATAACTGATCCTGTCGGCGATGATCTTAGCAAAATAATTACCGTCGTACTTGGTCAGCCTGTATTCGTCACCGACCTTTTCAACAATACAAAGACCGCGTACGGAAAAACCGGTACCCGTTCCTTCACATTCGGAGATGACATACTCATCTTCGCCGTCGCCGTCTATATCGCACTTCATGATCCTCGGTCCGTAAGCACCCATTGCAATGTCCACGGGAATCTCAACATCCCCGTCAATGATCACAGAGGTGTCGGTATTGTAATCCTGAACGATGGAAATCTTCCCATCATCCGAATAATAAGTATAGACCTCTCCGTCGCTTGATTCCTGCTCTTCTTCGGGAGCCACATCCGTTACGGCTTCCTCTTCCGGCATTTCGGTTTCGATGTCATTTACATCCTCTTCCATCTGAGGGGGCGGTCCGTAGACACTCGCAGCAGGATCGCCGCATCCCGCAATGCTCATCAGTGCACCTGCAGCAACAGCCGATGCAAATAACATTTTTTCATTACATTTTTTCATAATACATCTCCGAATAAATTAATCTTATTTTCTCGTAATCGGTCTTACACCGAAATCTCCGACTGTGATTGAATAATCCGTGTCAACATTGAGTTCTGCATATGCTTCAATGCCCTGATCATATTCAGGGTAGGAATGCCCCGAAAAAACCAGTCCCGAACAAGTCGACAGGAACAATTTACCATCTTCATAATAAACACCTATAGTTTTACCCCAGACGATATCTTTAAGATCATCTTCTCCTTCAAGTTCCTCGCTATAAACAAGTGGACCATTCTCATTAATGATCGATACGGTCAGAACCCTATTGTCCGGATTAAAGGAATAACTGAACCTGTCATTTATATCCTTCACAAAAAGACCATTTGTCATTTTTATGCGTCTATAATGATTTTCCTTATTATCAATAATATATAGACTGGAAAGGTGAAATTCATTACCTGTTCCGTTACATACAGAGATGACATACTCATCCTCACCGTCTCCGTCTATATCACCCTTTATGATACTCGGGATAAACATTCCTCCCATTTCGGTATCCACACGGATTTCTTCATCCCCGTCAATAATGATTGAAGTATGTGTATTGTAATCTTGAACAAGGGATACCGTACCATCCTCTGAATAATATGTATGAACAAGATTCGGATCATATTCATGCTCTTCTGCATGTGTCTCATCCTTCTCATCCGTTTCTTCAACATAATAACCCGGTCCACTAACACCGGGAGGCCCATACGCCCCCTGTGCAGGTTCCCAATTTGAGCATCCCGTAATGCTGACAAGCGCACCCGTCGCAATTGCTGAGGCAAATATCATTTTTTCATTGCACTTTTTCATAATACATCCTCAGAGTCACAGTTCATCAAACACTTTCGGATCACGCTTTTGCTGAAGCCTCAGATAGTACCCTGCGATCATTGAGCTCAGCATGGTGGTCAGTATCAGCACGGTGAAAAACTCAAGGCTGATTATCTCATATGAATACGCAACGGTAGCCAGCACGATCCCCGGGCCTCCGCGTGCATTCATCGTTATCGCAAAATTCATCCTGGTGCTCATCTTAAGTCCCGAGAACAACAGAAGCACCCAGGTTCCGATAAATTCCAGCCCGAACGCTATCGCGAAAAAGAGAACGAATCTCATGAAAGAAAAATCGTGTATTACGTTCAGCTGAATTCCGACCAATGCAAAATAGATCGGAATAAAAAACGAAAACGCAATGTTTTCAAGGAAATGCATTCTGGTCTTAACCGTTTCCTCGGTTCCGAATATCGCCTTGATAAGATATCCCACAACGAATGCGGAATACATGATGTTGATACCCAGCATGTACAGAACGCCGCATGTAAACATCAGTGCAGCAAAACTCAGAGAATAAAATGTGTTAGGCTTCCACTGACTCTTAACCTGTTTTATGTACCTTGAAATACATGCTATCGCAACAAATATTCCGATCGTAACAAGCACGATCAAGATCATCTCGGAAAGTCTGATCTCACCGGACTGAACGATGCGTGTTGCCACATTCAGAAGAATCCACAGACACAGATCCTGAAATGTAGAAACCGTCAGTACCGTATTCGAAAACGCCTTGTTCATGACGCCCATGTCGAAGAATATCTTCGATATTACGGGGATTGATGTGATCGCGACTCCTATCGCGAAAACAAGGTTGTACGACATTTCATTTCCTGCGGTTCCGATAAAGTAACTCTTAAACATCCCGAAAAACGGAATGCTTCCGAGCATAGGTAAAAACGTCGCACCGACAAACACAAGACCTATCGTCTTCGCATTCGACTTATCAACCTTGATATCCGTGTTGTAGCCGGATAAAAACATCAAAAAGATAAGTCCCAGCTGATAGAAGATGTTCAGCACCTTGCCCTCTTCCGCATACGCGAAGAAGATCCTTTCCGACAGAGCAGGAAAAAGAAGGAACATACAGCTTCCGCCGAGTATCATTCCTCCCAGTATCTCACCGACAACCCTTGGCCCCTTGATAAGCTCCATAAGGCTTCCAAACACAAATGCCATTATCAGCAGAAGTGCCAGGGCTATCAGTGTAATGATTATTTCATTTTCGGATAAGGTAGCAAGTTTCATTACTTCTTTAAAAGATTTGCGAACTCGAGTGCTTTGCCCATATCGCCTTCAACCTTAAGCTTTCCGGTTGTGAATGCAAGAACGGGATCGAGTTTTCCGTCGATCAGTTTGTTGAAGTTGGTCATGTTGATGGTTATCGCGCAGTTCCTGTCGTGATAGTCATATGGCTCGACATTTATGCGGTGATCCTTGACCTCAACATAAAATACTCCGGGATCCTTACCGGTAATGTTGATCTGCACTGCCAGGAAATCCCTGTTCGATGCATCAACAGCCTGCGCCATGTTTCTTACCTTGGTTACGAGTTCATTAAAGGTCATTTTCTTTCCTCCTCATATTGTGCCGGCAGATAACAAAGACTGTATCTTGTCACACCGTTATCCGCCGTAACTGTATTATACAACTCACACCCGAAATTTACGTACATTAAATAAACCTTATACCGTGTTCCTTCATCTTGATCAGTTCCTTCTCAGGAATCGTGATCTTATCCGTGAACGACTGTGACACTCTGAAATAATGCATTCTTGTGCAAATGACATCACTTCCCGATCTTTCAAAAGAGTAATTGATCACATCGGGATTGAACACTCTGTCGGGCATATTCATCATTACAAGATCCCTTGACATCTTGGGAAGATCCGAATGGAAATCCTTGTACTCCGTAATGTGGCTCAGGACTCCGTCTTCATACTCATAATACTCGGCATTAACGACAACATCTCCCAAAAAGACAGGATCACCCTTAAACCTCTCGACGCTCACAAGCCTTCCTTCATCATCGTATTCGCTCTGTTCAAACATCACCCAGTTGTATCTGTATTTTCCGTCAGAGCCCGCCTCTGCCATGCAATCTATCCAAAGGTTGTCCGATACACAGAATGTTATATTCTTCCTGTCTGACGAGCTCGACCAGGTGGAGCCGGCGCCTCCCATATCGTACTCACTTCTCAGGAGTTTTCCTTCCCCGTCATAGATCAACTTGAGGTAATTCCGGCTGTCCGCATTTTTCGGAATAGCCTTGCGATCCTTATTGAAAAGCAGCTTTCCCTTGCAGATATGCGGCGTGAAGGCTCTGCTGAATGAATTCTCCAAAAATTCATTATCCTTGATGAACCTCGTCTCCACATCCCTGCTCAGATCCGGCACGAAAGGATTCACATATTTCTTCTTAAGCCTTTCGTACTTTTCCATTATCTCTTTTTCATCAAATTCTCTCATACGCGCCTTACACATTCAGCCACTGTACAAACGCAGTTTTGCCCCTGCATACGCCAGGCATTCACCGTTATTCTCCGTTATTCCACCGAACCGATCTCGGTATATATCATCCCGTGCTTTCCTCTATCGGAGCGCATAAGTGAAATGCTTTCCACCTTCATCCTGCCCTTCGGAACATCGTAAACAGGTATTTCTCCCTCGTACTTATATTCAGCCCTGCGTATCAGCGTTATATGCGGCGAAAAGCGCTTCTTATCAAATGGAATCCCCGCATCCGCAAGACAGTGCCTGAGCCTCTTCACATAAGCATTCAGTGCAGGATTATCCGAAAGCCCCACCCAGAACAAATCTCCGAAATGTCCCACTCCGTCAAGACTGATATCGAAGGGTCTGAAGTTCGACGCTTCCATCGCATCGAGTACCGCATCGGAATCGTTACAGTCGCCGATGAACGCAAGCGTAAGATGCAGATTCTCAAGCGATGTGAAATTGCCCTTTACCCCCTGCTCACGGAGCTCACTCTGAAAACCGGTCAGAGCATCCAGTATTTCGTCATCAAATTGTATTGCGATAAATAATCTCATTTATTTCTTCAGAAGATTCGCGAATTCAAGTGCCTTTCCCGTGATGTTGATCTGCACGGCAAGGAAATCCCTGTTCGATGCATCAACAGCCTGCGCCAGGTTTTATCGTTGATCTTAACTATTTCAGCCATATTCAATATCTCTGTGAACTATTAGAGTCATCCCGAAGGATGACTCTTTGTTAATGAATCATAAAGAACAGTACCCTCAGCCAACCATTTCATTCAATCCCAAATCAAACTCATGAAAATCCGGCTGGTCGATAACATATTTAACTACATCTGAGGGAGTCAGATCATTATTGTCATTGATAAACTGCAGCACCCTCTGTAATCTTTCCGGTTTTCTTTTTGCATAGGAGATTATTCCCATAACAAATCCAAAATATGAATCAGGAATTGCGATTAATTTATTGTATAGCTCTTCCATATAATAACCTCCTTTATATCTCAAATTTTCCGATGATATTGTAATCATTAAAACCGTGGTTCTCAAAAAAATATACGTAATAATGATTATCTATTCCAACGGAATAATGCACCTACATTATATCGTCATTCACAGGGTTTGCAAATCAAAAAGAGTCCCGGGGACAATGCCCCGGGACTATGGGAGGGTAGAAAAATCAAAAGAGTAGAATTGTCTTAAATGTAATAAACGTAGTTCTCTTTTCTGGGCGCAGGCACTCCGGGAGCTTCAGCTGCGTAACCGAGAGCACAGTGTCCGATGCCTTCGTATTCGCCGTTTATGCCGAGCTTATCAAGAATAGCCTTTCCGAAATCGGACTCAAATTCTTCCTTTGCCCTGTGGATCCATATGCTTGCGACACCGAGACTCTCTGCGGCGTTCATCAGATTGCCCATGACGAGTGATCCGTCATAAAGGTATGTTCCGACTTCCTTTTTGGCAAGGACGATGAGGATCACGGGAGCTCCGTAGAAAGGATCGAAGCCTTCATCCCATCCGCCTACTTTTCGGTTTGCCTCGGAGATCTCATCGCGAACTGTCTTGTCGGTTACGGCAATGATGATAGGGCTCTGCTTTCCCATTCCGGTCGCGGCATATGTTCCTGCTCTTACGATAGCCTTGAGTTCTTCATCAGAGATCATATCAGGCTTAAAATGCCTGCAGCTTCTCCTTGTTTCAAGTACTTTCAATGTTTCGTTCATTTATGTAAGTTCTCCTTTCCGATACGGTGATCTGTTCCCCTCATGAGATGATTTTATACTCAAGGCGGCATGCAATTCACCGAATTTTTAGTCAAAAAAAGACCATTTTTTGACATGGCTCCCGCCTTCAAAAATATCGCCGAAAACATTGACATTTAATGCCCCCGTGAATAGAATGTAGTCGGAAAACGATCAAACATTCCAAAATTCTAAAGAAGGGTGGTGATCATATGACAGGTGACAGTCGAAGTACAGACTCTGTTCCCCGAAGTACGCATTATATGATCACGGCAGATCTGCCTCACCACCCGGCTTCCCTTATTTAAGCAGCATCCGGATCGTGGGGCGGGCTTTGCCGTCATCACGGAGGTTGCACGATGGAAGAATTGAATATTTTTGATGAGCTTCTTACTCTCCTGGAAAAGAAAGAGTATGCGAAGCTCCGTGAGAGTCTGTCCGAACACAACGATGCGGATATCGCCGCATGGATGGAAGGCCTCAGTGAAGAGCATATGCTTAAGCTTTTCCGCATACTGACCAAGGATCAGGCTGCGGACGTTTTCTCGTACCTTGATTCGGATATCCAGCAGAGGATAATCAAGTCGATGTCCGATAAGGAAGCTGCGGGCATTATCGATAACCTGATGGCCGACGATGCTGCGGACCTTATGGAGGAAATGCCCGCCAATATCGTTAAGCGTATCCTTGCAAACGCGAATGCCGACACTCGCCGCGAGATCAATCACCTGCTGCGCTATCCCGAGGACAGTGCGGGAAGCATAATGACCGTGGAGTATGTCGACCTGAAGGAAAGCTCCACCGTAAAGGAAGCAATCGAACGCATCCGCAGGGTCGGTGTCGATTCGGAGACGATCAATGTCTGTTACGTCCTCGACAGCGGACGTCATCTGCTCGGAACGGTTGCGCTGAGGTATCTCCTTTTATCGGATGACAATGAGATCATCGGAGACATCATGCACGAGAATGTCATAGCACTCAACACGCTGATGGACCAGGAGGAAGTTGCGAGACAGTTCAAGAAATACGACTTTACCACAATGCCCGTCGTTGACAATGAAAACCGTCTGGTCGGAATCATCACCGTCGATGATATCGTGGACATCATGGAAGAAGAGGCTACCGAGGACATGGAAAAGATGGCAGCTATCGTGCCCTCCGACAAAGCCTACATGAAGACCGGTGTTCTCGAGACATATAAAAAGAGGATCCCCTGGCTGCTCCTTCTCATGGTGAGTGCAACATTTACCGGTGCGATCATCAAATCCTTCGAAGATGCACTGAGCGTTTGTGCGGTTCTCGTAGCCTACATCCCCATGCTGATGGATACCGGAGGTAATGCCGGAGGACAGGCATCCGTTACCGTCATCCGTGGACTTTCACTCGGAGAGATCGAATACAGTGACGTGCCCGGTGTCATATGGAAAGAAGTACGTGTCGCAGTCTTCTGCGGTCTCACACTTGCCGCTGCAAATCTGGTCAAGCTGCTTGTATTCGACCGTCTCGCACTCCCCGTTGCCTTAACCATCTGCCTCACCCTGGTCGCAGCGGTGCTTATGGCAATGCTGATCGGATGCATGCTTCCCGTCGGTGCAAAGCGTCTGGGATTCGACCCTGCGGTTATGGCGAGCCCCTTCATCACGACCATAGTCGACGCTCTCTCGCTTCTTGCATATTTCAGAATAGCAACGATGATACTTCATCTGTAGTGAAACAGGTGGGCGGCTTACACTGTTTCCTTTAGTTTAAGATTTCCTTAATTCGAGTAATAATCCGCTGATTTACTGTATAATAAACATGTCGTTTTTTGTTATGCAGGGAGAAAAGCCATGAAAAACAAATTATTAAAAAAACTGATGATACTCGGTGCCTTGTTCACGCTCGTCCTCAGCGCCTGCGGATCACAGACCGTTCAGACAGCGGATGATGACACAGATATAGAAGAAGACGAAGAAGAGGATGACGACGACAGGGGCCATAACGAGCCAGGCGAAGAGCCTCCCATGTATGCTGCGAAAGAGATAGATTACTCTTCGAATAAATCCGTCCTAAAATTTGCAGAAGGCACATGGGACATGATCGACCGCAAAACGGGCGAGGCCTATGCAACGCTCGAGATTGACAAGGACGGCTCTGTCATCTACACCTATCTTTCCACGGATGTTTCCGTTACCGGAAGCATCATGTTCAAGGAGCCATTCGACGATGTTCTTGACGGAATGTGCGCATACGATATCACGCTCTCCGGGCTTGAGGATGCATTCGGATGCTGGCTCGATGAAGATTCCACATCCGGCAGATTCAGGATCGCACAGAGTCAGGGCAAGGATTACATGTATCTTGAGGAGCTCGGAAACGGAGGATCCAATATCGCATATGATGTATTCAGAAGCCCGTATACCTATGAATACGACTTTGATCTGAACTGGATCCTCACCAGGGATAATGACATCAACTATATAGAGGAAACCGAAAAAGACAACGTATTCTATGCCTTTGTATATGAATCGGATTCAGACTCCCTTTGTCTTCAGAGAGTTGATGATGTCGCATTCGAAACCTACAAGGAATACACCGGCTTTAAGTATATGGCCGCATATTTTGACGGAAGAGATTATCCCGAAGCGGTATGGTACAGCTTTTCACCAAATGCGGATCTGAGCGGCATTCTCTCAACGAAAAAGTTTTCAAGAAACAACCCGTTAACCGTTTATGAGATTACTGTATCGGACGGAAAGATCACCAAGATGGTCGAGGCGGACCGCGGAGAATACGGCATATATGAGCTCTATCCCCTCGAGCAGGATGTAGAGTGCGACGGAGAGGAATTTGTTATTAACAACTGCACATTCAGATTGAGCGACTACGGCATCACCAATACCGTGATCCTTGATTATGAGATATTCGGAGAGTATCTCATATTGAGACTCGATCAGAATCCCCACGCAAATACCTACATGGTATTCAACATGCGCACCTCATGGCCCGAAAAGACTTTCTCCGGCTGTAATTTCCTTCACGGCGATCACGTATGGGATTCCTACTATACATATATGGACACCGTCTATAACTACGAAGGATATCCCGTAGCATCGGTGGAAGGCTACGAGATAAGCGATCTTTCTTTTGCGGGACTGAATAATAACGAACTCGTCATCTCTTACTGGAAGGATGATAAATACAGAGATACCGTCACGGAATCCATCGACAGACCCTTTAACCTCAACGATCCCATATATGCACTGGCTGATTACAGACACCACCCCTGTGCGGATACATGGAATGAATTCATAAGCTATGCACCTCAGGGCTCTCAGATGTTCATCATGGTCAACCCTCCTGAGGATGAATCGTGGGTCTACTGTATGCCCCTGGCCGTAGATGACACTTACGGACTTGATTACGTATATGTAGTTGCACTTCAGGATAATACATTCGTAAATCTCGGAAGCAGTGAGGGGCACATACTGGATAGGGGCGATGTCACCTGCTACAGCCTCACCGTTCCCGAAGCCGGCTCTTCCATCACGATCTATGCTGAGACCGAAAACGGCACATCCATGTGGCCCGTCTCAATGATCAGCGGAAAAGAAGACATAAGATACGTTTTCGAATAAACTCTTTGCAAATTTACAGCAATAAAAATCCGGCAGTCGCATAAAAGCGGCTGCCGTCTTCATGGGAGAGGATTTATCAAATGCGGAAACTGTCAGGTTGCGGGACTTATCAGATTGCTCCGGAGAGCATTGCTTCGAGCTTAGCCTTGGGCATTGCTCCGAGTCCCTGCTCCACAACCTTGCCATCCTTGATAACAACGAATGCGGGGATGCTCATTACGCCGTACTGTTCGGCAATATCACCCTGCTCATCGACATTGACCTTGCCGACCTTGGCTTTGCCTTCATAAGCTCCGGCAAGCTCCTCGACAACGGGCATCATCATCCTGCAGGGTCCGCACCAGTCGGCATAGAAATCAACCAGTACGGGAACATCGCTCTTTAATACTTCTTCATCAAAGTTTTCCTTTGTAAAAATGTATTCCATATTTTCACCGTTTGCGCTCTCGCGCCCTTTCTTATCAAACATCACTTTTTACTTGTTTTTTGGCACTTGCTAAGTTTATTATATGTGGTATGAAAAACTTATCAAGTACGCAAAATAAATTAACCTGGTAAGAAAAAACTGACTTGGAGGTATAGAAGAATGAGTAAAAAGGAACCGTTATGTGACAGCGTCGGCGGGAAAGGCTGCGGTCTCAAGAAAGTAATAGATATAGTCGGCGGAAAATGGAAGATCATGATACTCTGTGTCATCGACCGTGACGATGTGGTAAGATACGGCGACCTTAAGCGTACGGTTTTCGGGATCACAAACACCATGCTCGCACAGTCACTGAAGGAGCTTGAAGCGGACGGTCTTGTCATCCGAAAGCAGTACGATGAGATGCCGGTTCGCGTCGAGTACTCTCTTTCCGGAAAAGCAAAGACGCTTATTCCTATACTTCTAGATCTTAAGAAGTGGGGAGAAAAAAATCTTTAAATCTGCCCGGTCCGAATGCAATTTAAAGTAAAACTTTAATTTTTTCTTGACACGCTTTAAAAGCACGTGATAATATCAACTCAGAACTTAAATTTTTAAAGTAATGCTTTAAATCGTTTGGAGGATATTATGAGCGGTAATAACGTGTCGGAAAAGAATGCGGCTGATAAGAAAAGAAGAATGACTTTAAACATAGCAAACGCATTTGCGTTAATGCTGGCAATCATAGTTTTCTTTTCACTTTACAGTCTGATCATCGATGCAATGACTGACAGCAGCAAGTTTGAAGTCAGATTCGAAAACGATGAAACCTTTGCAACGCAGGGCAGGATCTACAGGCTCTATATCGACGGAGAGGAATATTGCGACATCGACTACAACAGGTACAGCCTCACCGACGATAACGGAAACACCGATTACAAGTACTGCACTCTCATCGAGGATGCATCGAGACTCACCTACACAGTGATCCTTTGTGCGATGCTCTATGTCGTGATCGTCATTGCGAAGAAATCAATAGATTCAACTCCGTTTACAAAAGAAAACATCAACCGCGTGAAGCTCATCTCTCTTCTGCAGCTCCTTCTCGCAATGCTTCCCGGCATGGTAAGAATGCTGATGTCGTTCTTCAGATTCAATTACTACAGCTCAAGTTTTGATATCACATCATGGTATCTGTTCGCGATATCCGCAGTCATTGCCATGATCGCATTCATCTTCCAAAAAGGTCTCGATCTTCAGGAAGACGTTAACAGCTTTATCTAAGGAGGCAGCCATGGCGATAATCATAAGACTCGACCGCGTTATGGCGGACAGAAAAATGTCA